>Ga0194110_10000030_pt1 | contig 186642 bp, 172 predicted proteins | sample TA2Kig1200mmetaG_FD_146192 | JGI IMG/M metagenome (GOLD analysis project Ga0194110, IMG submission 146192) | Freshwater microbial communities from Lake Tanganyika, Tanzania - TA2015032 Kigoma Deep Cast 1200m | ecosystem: Environmental > Aquatic > Freshwater > Lake | place: Tanzania: Lake...
AACCTTAACCAACTAACCTTACTGGCCGGGTTCTCCATTTTCAGCTGAGGCAAAACAATGCGAGGTGCGGCACAAAAGTGAAAACATCAGTAACGGCGCCATAACACTCGCCCGTGGCGCACCCCGGAGCTATTTTCAAAAGTTGTGTTTTAGCAATTAGTCAGGAAAGGCAGAACTGAGGCGGTAGGTGTTCCCTTGACCAAAAATCAAGGAGCACGGCAAATGAGAACAGAGCAGACCATCATTCCAGAGTTACTTGGCCAAGGAGCCAGTCTGGAAGAATTTGCAAGGCACGCAGCCCAACAGATGATCGCCATGGCTATGGAAGCCGAAATCACGGCCTTTATGGAGCAACTTCAGCACATCAAAACTGCGGAAGGCAAAGCCACCATGGTGCGCAATGGATACCTTCCAGAACGAATGATTACAACGAGTGCCGGGCCGATAGCCGTCAAAGTACCGCGAAGTCGATCATCGAACGAATCACTTAAACCCTTTGTCAGTGCTCTGATACCGAAATACATGAGAAAAACCCTGCAGATCGAAGAGGCCGTCCCGCTGTTTTATCTTGGAGGCCTGTCCAATCAGGATTTTATTCCCTGTTTCGAAAAGTTATACGGAGCACTGCCGCCCGGATTGTCATCGGCATCAATCAGCCGCATGAAACAACTCTGGCTGGAAGAACATCGCGCATGGAACAATCGTGACATGAGTCTGTCTCGTTACTGCTACCTCTGGGTGGACGGCATCCACTTCAATCTTCGACTCGACGAGGGACGCCTCTGTGTCCTCGTTGTCATGGGGGCCACCAAGGAAGGCAATAAGGAACTGGTTGCCGTTTCGGGCGGCTATCGTGAAAGCGCCGAGTCTTGGCTTGAACTGCTTCGTGACCTCAAGGAACGGGGCATGCCTTCACCGAAGCTTTGTATTGGAGACGGAGCCCTCGGGTTCTGGAAAGCCATCCGTCAGGTTTACCCTCATGCAGAACACCAGCGTTGCTGGGTTCACAAGACCGCCAATATTCTGGACAAACTCCCAAAAACCGTGCAATCAAGTGCAAAGTCACTGATCCACGACATTTACCGTGCAGAGACGGAACAAGATGCCCGAGACGCCTATCGCCGGTTCCAGGAGCGTTATGCGGCCAAGTATCCCAGTGCAGTGGCCTCGTTGCTTAAAGACGAGGCATCAATGTTCTCTTTTTATAAATACCCGGCAGAACATTGGCAACATATTCGCAGCACGAATACCATCGAATCAGCATTTTCAACTGTTCGGTTGCGCACGGCGAAAACAAGGGGGCAGGGAACCATGGCAATGACGCTGGCCATGGTTTTCAAGCTTGCCGAACGAGCCCAGCACAAGTGGCGGAAACTCAGAGGGCATCAACTCATCCAGAAGGTTTTCGATGGTGTCAAATTTATCAATGGAGTCGAGGAGCAACTTGCCGCTTAAAATTCAAAACACAACATTTGGCAATTTCTCTGGCGGGATAGAAACATAGGATTGAACATAATTTATCAACTTGAACTCATGATTGAAGTAGCTGCAGTTACTAAACCGGCAAGAATCGTCGAGCCTTACGGGTGGGCCGGGCATATCCCGTTTGCGTTCTGGGTCATGAAAGCGCTTGCCCCTCGTGTTTACGTTGAACTCGGCACCCATACCGGTAACTCCTATTTCGCATTTTGCCAGAGTGTGCACGACAACCGTTTGCCGACACGATGCTATGCCGTCGATACGTGGAGAGGCGACGAACATGCGGGATATTACAGCGACGAGATCTACAGGGATGTCTCCAATTATAATGAAAGGCAGTACAGTGGTTTTTCGCGGCTTCTGAGAATGCCGTTCGATGAAGCGCTCGGAGCGTTCAGCGACCACTCCATCGATTTGCTGCATATCGACGGACTGCATACCTATGAAGCCGTCAGGCACAATTTCGAGAACTGGTTGCCGAAAATGAGCGACAGCGGGGTCGTGCTTTTTCATGACATCACCGTGCGGGGGGCTGATTTCGGTGTCTGGAAGTTCTGGGAGGAGGTCTCTCCAGGATATCCGCATCTGTCGTTCGATCATTCGCACGGTCTTGGCGTACTTGTTGTTGGCAAAAATGTTCCTCCGGCGTTTTCGCAGGTACTCCGGGAGTTCGGCTCGATCGAGGGGCAGGATCACAGCAAAGCATATTTCGAGCGTCTCGGTAAACTCGTCGAGGCAGAATATCGCTTGAGAGTTTTGCAAGAGGTCAATATGAAACTTGGATTCGCATTGAAAGAAGAACATGCGTGTCTTGAGGAGGTGCAGAACAAGCTTGATCGAATGATGAAATCCAGCAGTTGGCGTATTACCCAGCCCTGGCGCAGGTTTACCAAATCATTCAGAAAAAAGTCGAGAAGAATCAGGAGTCTGCTGAAGGGGAAAAAACAAACACGGAAAGAAAACGGCTATGACCGATGGCTGGAGATGTACGATGTTCTTGGAGACGAGAGCCGTAAACGGATTCAAAGCGAGATATCCGCCATGGAGCAACCGCCGCTAATTTCGGTCGTTATGCCCGTGTACAATCCGGATCCGGCCTTTCTCAAAGTGGCAATGGATTCGGTTGTCAACCAGTTGTATCCCCATTGGGAGCTGTGCATTGCCGACGATCATTCACCTGACGAAGGTGTCAGGGAGCTGATCCGGTCATATGCAGAAAAAGACTCCAGGATCAGGTATGTGTTCAGGACAACCAACGGCCATATCAGTGAAGCGAGCAACTCGGCGATTCAGTTTGCAACCGGCAGTTTCATGGCTCTTCTCGACCATGACGACCAGTTGCACGAACTGGCGCTGTTCTATGTGGCAAGGGAGATCCACTCACATCCTGAAGCCGATCTCATTTATACCGACGAAGACAAGATCGACGAAAACGGCAGGAGATACAATCCGTATTTCAAGAGTGATTTCAATTACGACCTGTTTCTGAACCATAATATGATTTCTCATCTTGGCGTTTACAGGCTGGCTCTGATCAGGGAGATCGGCGGGTTCCGGAAAGGGTTCGAGGGGTCGCAGGATTACGATCTTGCACTACGCATGATCGAGAAAATTTCTCCTGAAAAGATCCAACATATCCCAAAGGTTCTCTATCACTGGCGAGCGCATCAGGAAAGTACTGCGGCGACGATTAAAGCAAAGCCATATGCTTTGATTGCAGCGATGAGAGCCATAGACGAGCATCTGCAGCGCAGGGGGATTTCCGCTACAGTTGAATCATTCTCAGGTGGTACGTTGCGTGTCCGGTATGCCGTGCAGGACCCGCTTCCATCGGTCGAGATCGTGGTGCTGACCAGGGACAAGTCGGAAGTGCTTAAAACGTGCATCGAGTCGATCGTCTCAAGAACCACCTACAGGAACTACACCGTCACGATTGTCGATAACGGTTCCGTTGAACCCGAAACCATGCATTATTTCGAAAGCCTGCAAAGCAATTCGGGGATTTCCGTTGTTCGTGATGACAGCCCGTTCAATTTCCCGAGGCTGAACAACAATGCCGTCAGACGATCGACAGCAGATTTCGTTTGCCTGTTGAACAACGATACCGAGGTCATCACTCCCGAGTGGCTCGAAGAGATGCTTGGCCATGCCGTGCAGCCCTGGGTTGGCGCAGTCGGCGCAAAGCTCTGGTATCCCAACAAAACCCTGCAGCATGGCGGCATCATTACCGGTCTTGTAGGGATAGCCGGTCATGCGCACAAGTTTTTCGAAGAAAACAATCCCGGTTATTTTGGCCGAGCCGGTCTTCAGCAAAGTTTCTCTGCCGTAACGGCAGCCTGCATGCTGGTTCGCCGTTCCACGTATCTTGAGGTGCATGGTCTGGATGAAGAGCACCTGCAGGTGGCTTACAACGATGTGGATTTCTGCCTCAGGCTGATAGAAGCGGGGTACCGGAACGTCTGGACTCCGTATGCTGAACTTTACCACCACGAGTCCCTTACAAGGGGGTATGAGGATACTCCCGAAAAGCAGTTGCGTTTTCAGAAAGAGATCACGTACATGCAGCAGCGATGGGGGGATATCCTGCCTCAGGACCCGGTCTATAATCCGAACCTCACCCTTGAGTCAGAGGATTTTGCTTTGGCCTGGCCGCCGCGAACCGACAGGGAGCTGTATCATGGGTGACGCGCCTCCCGGGCACAACCCGTGGTGATCCCGGATGCCGGAGAGGTGACCTTTTTTGTAATGCAAGCATGAAACCGTAGATTGTCACGGAACATCCGTTTGTCAAAGAGAGAATCGTCCATGAAATTGTTTTTACGGCTCATTCGCTACCTCGCTCCCTCGAAAGGCAAGATAGCCCTTGTCATTGTTGTCAGCATCATCACCTCCCTGCTCGGTGTCGTCTCGATCTATTCGGTCTTGCCGCTGCTCAACGCGGTGTTCACCTCCGACCGCTCGATCGAGGCATCCCGCGATTCCGGAAAGCCCGAGCCGGAAGCCGGGGAGGTCAGGACGGAGGCCAGGCCGAAGCCCGGGCTTCCGGCACATATTGGCGGGGTGAACGGTTTTGATGCCGACAAGTTAAAAGCGTCGGCAAAGGATCTCTTCGAAAATGCCTTCAAAGCCGAGACAAAGCAGCAGACGCTCTTCAATATCTGTGTTTTTCTTATCGTTTCCTTTGCGCTCAAGAACACCTTTGTCTATCTGAACGGGCAATTGATCTACAGAATCCAGACCAAGACGGCCAAAAAGCTCCGTGACGACGTTTTCCGGAACATTATCGAAATGCATCTGGATTACTTCAACAAAAACCGGGTCGGCAATCTGATGAACCTGGTGTACAACGATGTCCAGGCAGTTAACAACACGATCAACTCGACATTCGTGAATTTCCTGCAGAACCCCTTTTCAATACTGGTGTATCTGGGTGTCCTGCTGGTGCTGAGCTGGAAGCTCACGCTGTTTGCAGCGGTTTCGTCACTCTGCATCATGTTCGTGATCCGTTCGATCGGAAAGCGGCTGAAAAGTCTTGCAACGAGTTTCCGTACGCAGATGGGTGACATGAACTCGGTGCTGCAGGAGAAGTTCAGCGGCATCAAGGTCATCAAGTCCAGCGCGTTCGAAGATGTCGAGCTGAAGAAGTTCCAGAACTTCACCCGCGACTTCAGGAGTCTGGATATCCGTATTGCCAGGCTGAGGAACATCATCGGCCCGATGAACGAAACCCTGCTTATCGCGGCAATCGCCATGGTGTTGTGGTTCGGCGGCCTGCAGGTGATTGACGGAAGGATGACCTCCTCGGAGCTTATCATGTTCGCCTTTACCCTGTACTCGACTATGGGGCCGATCAAGATGTTCGGCGATGTCAGCACCCAGGTGCAGCTCGGTGTGATTTCAGCCGAACGGTTGTTCGAGCTGCTCGATGCGCTGCCCAATATCAAGAACGGCTCGAAACCGATCAGGGGATTTTCCCATTCGATCAGGTTCGAGGACGTCTGTTTCAGGTACCGGAACGAAGCCGATGCCCCCTACGTGCTCGACCATGTGTCGTTCGAGATCAGGAAAGGCGAAATGGTCGCACTGGTGGGTCAGTCCGGTTCCGGAAAGTCCACGGCAGTCGATCTGCTGCTCAGGTTCTATGATGTCAATTCCGGGCGGATCACCATTGACGGTGTCGATATCAGGGAGTTCGACTACAAGCAGCTTCGCCACATGATCGGCGTGGTGAGCCAGGAGGTGATCCTGTTCAACGATACCATCGAATCGAACATTGCCTATGGCGTCAGGGAGGAGGTGCGTCATGAAATGGTCGAGCGTGCGGCAAAACTCGCCAATGCACATGGATTCATCGCCGAAAAGCCGGAGGGGTACCAGACGCTTGTGGGTGACCGGGGAATCCAGCTTTCCGGGGGCCAGCGGCAGCGTCTTGCCATAGCACGGGCGATGGTGAAAAACCCGGAACTGCTTATTTTCGACGAGGCTACCAGCGCGCTGGATAACGAATCGGAGAAGATCGTGCAGGAAGCCATCGATCATGCTCTCGAGAGCAGGACCGCGCTGGTTGTCGCCCATCGGCTTTCGACAATCCGGAATGCCGACAAGATCATTGTCATGGAGAGGGGCCAGGTGATCGAGGCAGGCAGTCACGCCGAACTGCTTTCGCGGGACGGCTTCTACAAGCATCTGTACGATATCCAGTTCGCAGGCAAACGGGCATGACCTCTCTTCCTGCAGTTTGTGTGGTCTGTCACGGTCCGGTTCGACTTTTGTAACGATTTCATTTTCAGGGATATAATGAACCCATGAGCGGCTATTCGATATCTGCGGTTATGGCGGTCTACAATCCTGACCCTGAGTTTTTCAGAAAAGCGCTTGATTCAGTGCTGCAGCAGCTCGTGCCGGTGCAGGAGCTGGTCCTGGTCAACGATGGAGGCGGGGAGGATTTCAAGCGCGTGCTTCCTCGGGATCCGAGGATCCGGGTATATGAGAAACGGAACGAGGGCGTTGCCGCAACGAGAAATTTTGCCATTGCCCGTTGTTCGGGCGATTATATCGCGTTCCTCGATCAGGATGATTACTGGTATCCTGACAAGCTTCAGAAGCAGATGGCCATGATTGCTTCACCCGGAGAGGTCTGCATGGTGATTTCAAGCGTGGATATTGTCGATGACCTTGGCGTAACGATGCTGAAAGAAAACATTGCCAAGGTGGCTGCTATCTATCCCCGAAAAACACAGGGCAGTCACTTTTTGCTGCACCTTGCCGAAGGGAATTTCATCTTTTCTTCAACCCCGGTCATTCACCGCCAGGTGTTCGAGCGTATCGGAGGTTTTGATTCCTATACCCAGCCGCATGACGACTGGGATATGTATCTGAGAATAGCGTTTGCAGGATTTCCCGTGCATTGCTACCAGCATGGCCCGTTGTCGGTTTGGCGTTTACACGACGCCAACGAGTCGAATAAAATGAAAGCCATGCTGCGTTCAAAGTGCCGGGTCGAACGCAAACTGCTGCGCGTCGCACAGGAAGAGTCTCTTCAGATGATATTGCAGACGAATTTGCTGATCGACTATGTCGAAAGGGATAACATGCTGTACAAGACAGGCCAGTTCCGACGTTACCGGACGCTTGTCAGGCGTCACCTGATTGCACTCGCCAGAGATCGCGGTAACTACAAGGGCGAGATGGCGTCTTTTTACAGCTCTTTTGCAGGACGAGTCCGAAAGATCATGATCAAATCGGTCAGGCGATATGTTGTTTCATATTTTCGGGGCTAAGGCATGATGAACGGTATTCCTGCAACGTTCAGGAAACTTTTTTTTCCGGGATGGTTCTGCAGGATGGTTGCCATCTGTTCCTGTACCCGCTGCCGTTCATAGTTTGCAAGGAAGTGTCTGAGGCTTTCTTCACCCATGCTCGATCTCAGTCCGGGACTGGATATGAGCGATTCAAGGGCCTGTTCCCACTGTTGGGATGAAGATGCCAGAAATCCGCTCCGTCTGTCAATGACCGCCTCCATGTTGGCGCCAACTGCCGAAGCGACGACCGGTTTGCCGTACGACATGTACTGCAGCAGCTTGAACGCGCATTTTCCCCTGCTCCATTCGTCGTCTTCCAGCGGCATGATGCCGATATCGATGGATCCCAGCCAGCTTTTTTCGGATTCCTGAGACCATGGGGTAAACTGTGTCTTTGCCTGCAGTCCTTCAGGGGGTCTGCCGCTCATAATGGAAATCGTGACACCGGGATGCCGCTGCTGCACAGCGCACAAGGCAGCGTCGATCAACCTGAGATAGGGCAGGGTGCCGTTTCCCCCGATCCAGCCGATCGTGACCGGTTTTCCTGGCGTCGGGGCTTGTTCCGGGACAACTTCAGGGGCAGGGTAAGCCGTGGGGACAAGCCTCACGGCATCGGGGTTTAACCTGCCGGCATAAGCCGCAAGCGCGTCACTGCCGGCAAACACCAGCGATGCTTTTCGTATTATATGATTGATGCGCTGTATCATGACGCTCGATCCCGGATGCTTGTCCTTGAGCTTTCCCTCATGACCGGTCTGGGGTGCGTAAAGGGCGTCGTCAAAATCGTAGAGCAGCATGGATCGGTTGGCGATCATACTGACAAGAAAAGGGGCGAGGGGTTTGCGTTGCAGCCAGACGTAATCATACTTTCTGCTTTCGAGTGCTATGGCAATCTTTTCGATATAGTTTTTTCCTATGATGTTGACCGGATGCATCTCAATTCCGTACTCCTGCCAGTGAGGAAGAAACTGTTTGACGCGGTACCGGTAACTTGCCTGGTTTTCAGCGATATGAAGACACAGGATTTTCATTCGGGATGCGTTAACTTGTTATCGTTGTTTTGTATCGATGCTCTTGTCAGTCAATCATGGTTTTAGTTACAAAAAAAAGGGTAGAGATAAAAGCAACCGGTTTCAGGTGAAAAACCGTTCAGAAAAACGGCGCCGTCATGCATTTTTTTCTCATGCTGCTGTATGACTTCGCAAGCAGTCGTGCCCGACGAGCTTTCATGATCAGGGGTTTTATGAGGTGGCACCGTTTGGCGTTTTTTCGTTGACGACATAAAAGGTACAAGGATTTCCGATTCCTGACGTCTCACCCGGTGTACGGGTTTCAGTTTGATGCATTGGTTCCGAACCCTCGAAAAACCTAAAGAAGAAAAAAACAATGAAGAAAACCTTTTTGACGACCACCATGGCCATTGGCGTGCTCTGCCTTGGGGGAAATGCCCTGGCAACGGATTATAATGCTGGTGCTTTCGGCAGCAGACCTGCCTTTTCCGATATGAGGGATGGAGCCGGGAAGCCTGCAGCTCCCGGTAATCCGGGAAGTCCGGCAAAAATGCGGCCACCGGACGAGTCGTTTCTGCAAGGCAACCTTGAGATGCTGCAACTGACCGACAAGCAGGAGCTTGCCATAAAAGATATGGAGAAAAGATATTCCGGGCAGTCGTCGCCATACCGGGACAAACTGCGCCAGCTTGAAAAGGAACTGATGCAGGAGTCATTGCAAAAAGCTGCGAACAGGGCGAGAATTTCGATGTTATCGGATATGATCGGCAAACAGCACGTCAGGCTTGCCCTTGTCAAGAGTGTTTTCTTCAAGGAACTGGCGAGCATGCTCTCACCTGAGCAGCTGAGCAGGATGACAACCCTCAGGGAGCGCCCGATGCCCCCGTCCCGCTGATCGGGGAGCTGCAGGAACTGCAGCGGCGGCAAGAGAGTCACGCATATCCGGAGTTAAGGCCGGCAGGGGGGGATCGCAACCACTGCCGGCTTTTTTTTGCAGGTTATGCCAACAGTTCCCTTGTCCCGGCAATAACGGTTTCCGGCTTGATATCGCTGACCAGCGCTGTCGGAGATACCACCATGATGCTCTTGATGAGCAATGGCCTGAAACGGCTCTGGTCCTGGGGGGCTATGCCGTAAAGCCCAAGTACCGGAGTGCCGGAACATGAGGCGACATGGACCAGTGCCGTGTCGGGTGTCACCAGCAGCCTGAGTTTCTGGACGAGCAGCCTGGCCTCGTAAAGATTTGCCGTTGCAGGCGACCGGACAATATTCTGGCACTGCAGCTCGAGGCGATGTTTTTCCGGGAGGTCTCCGGGAGCTGAAAAAACAATGAACCGTTCATCCGGAAATGCCTCGACCAGTTTTTTCCAGTTCTCTTCGGTCCAGTAGCGTGTCGGTCCTCCGGCGCTGATGTTGAGGCCGATGCAGGAGTGTTCATGCAGGGACTCGACAAATGAGCGCAAGGGTTCCGATACGGGGTGTTCGGGAATATACGGCCGGCACTCTTCCGGCAGGAAGGGTTTTCCGAGAATGGAGAGCAGTCCGCAGTTTTTCAGAGCGACAGGAGTGTGGTAATCGAGATCGACCAGGTAATCGTAGATTCCCCGGTGAAACTCGCAGTCGATACCGGCTTTTCTGGCGGCTCTGATAACGAGGGAGTGCAGCAGAAAACTGGTTGACGGGTGGTCTTTCGTGTTGAAGAGCAGATCGAAACGTTTCGTCAGGATCTCGCGGTAATAGCGCCATGCTTTATGCTTTGCCAGATGGAGTCTGTCGATGTTGCGGTCGGATTGAAAAAATCCGTAGACGGCCCTGCTGAAGGTAACCACATGAACCGATGTTTCCGGAAAATTCTTTTTCAGGAGCTTCAGCAGCGACGTCAGGAGGATAGCGTCGCCGTACTTTTCCTGTGCGAGGATGACGATATTGCTGAGTGCTCCTGTATATGGTGGTTGCAGGAGCGGTTTCTGCAGGAGCATCTGCAGCAGTCGAGCAAACTTCTGGCGAAACCGGCGCTGCTTCTTCCACTCTTTTGTCATCGGGGCGTCTGTTTTTGCGCAACCTTGTCAAGCAGATGGGTTTCGAGCAGATCGGCCATTTTTCTGACGGTAAAGTGATCCTTGACCCGTTTTTTCCCTGCCATTCCGAGTGATTTCAGTCGCACAGGGTCATCAATGACCGAGGCTATTGCCGCAGCAAGGGCTTCTGCATCGGCGGGCGGAACGATCAGGCCGGTTATGCCGTCCCGCATCAGTTCCCTCGCTCCGTTGACGTCTGTGGCGACAACCGGTTTTTCGACGGCCATTGCCTCCATCACCACATTGGGCATGCCCTCGAACAGTGATGCCAGCACAAAGAGATCGCATCCCTTTAGCCAGGGGTAGATATCCTGCGTGAAGCCTTCGAAAATGAACGACTCTTCAAGTCCGAGCGCATTGACGCGGTTTTTCAGCTCATGTTCGAGTTTTCCTTCGCCCGAAACGATGAAGACCAGGTCGTTTCTTGTTTTGGCGAGCATCGATGCGGCTTCGATCAGGTGGATGAACCCTTTCTGCTCGGAAAGCCTGCCGGCACTGTAGATGATTCTCTTTCCGGGAAAACGCGCCGAGAAGTCTTCAGGGAAGATGGTTTCCGGAATGACAATCCCGTTATAGATGACTTCGACGAATTCCGGAGGAAACCAGCCATATCCGGCGTAGGTCTGTTTGATGGTGTTGCTGTTGGTGATGATTCCGTCGCAGAGACGCGTGAGGCTTATCCTGTGTTTCCATTTTCTGCTGCAGAGCAGCATTCCGTGCCGGGCCAGCACGGCCGTGTTTCCCGCAATGCGGGCGGCGAGGCCGGCTACACGGATATCCTTGTTCAGGTTGCAGATCAGCACATCCGTGCGGTTTGCATTGAGATAACGTGCAACCTTCAGGGTTTTCAGCGGGCTGAAATCGGATCGGATCTCCATGACCATCGTTTTTACACCTTTTTGGGAGGCGTAATGCAGAAGTCGCGAGTTTTTTTTACTGGCGAGGGTGACGTTATGGCCCCTGTCGGCAAGACTTTTTGCTGCAGTCACCATCCATTTCTCGCCGCCACCGAATTTGTTGCGGCCGATGGAGTTGACAAAGAGAATGTTCATGAGTCTTGCTGTTTGCTGCGGGTTTCGGTGCAGAAGTCGAGGATCTCCTTTTCCATGCTCGATATCGAGAATTTTTCTGATGCCGTCCGTTTGGCCGCTGTGGCCAGGGTCCGGCGCATGGAGGGGTTCCGGAAGAGCTCGCTGAGGATTGCGGCGAGTTTTTCCTGGTCGTCATAGGATACCAGAAAGCCGTTTACGCCATCCTCGATGATTTCGGCGGCTCCTCCCGAAAAGGTGCTGACCGGAACACATTCAAGGAACATGCCTTCAAGCAGCGCGTTGGACAGCCCTTCCGACTTTGAAGCGGAGACGAAAACGTCGGATGTTTTCATCAGCGGGTACGGGTTCTGGAGAAACCCCCTGAAAAGGACTTTTTCGCTGATGTGGAGTTGATCTGCCAGAGCTTCAAGCTCTTTGCGTTCAGGGCCGTCTCCGGCAATGACCAGCCCCGCCTGGGCACCGGGGGAGAGTTCGAGAAAACGGGCAAACGAGCGGATCAGAAAGTCGAATCCTTTCCGGCTAATGAGCGTACCTGCCGAAACGACGGTAAACGGGAAGGGTTCCGGATACTTTTCGTGCGAGCTTTTTTCCAGTTTCCTGCAATCCAGGCCGTTGTAGATGACCCGTATTTTATCGGGCCTGATCCACGGAGTCTCTTGCAGGGTTCGTTTAATCTTTTCGGCATTGACGATAATTCCGTCGGCAAGGATATGGTAGACAAGCTTTTGCAGCAGGGAGCCTTTCAGCGGCCGGTCGATACCGAGGCGGAGAATGTTGGCGGCTCCGCACATGCGGCCTGCAATTCCGGCAAGCACATAATCCTTGCGCTTCGTGGGAATAAGGACGTCGATTCGTTCGCTGCGGATAATGCGAACCAGCCCGAGGAGCGTCAGAGGATCAATTTCCGCGATGAAGGGAAGCCTGAATTTTTTGACCGGAAACCTTTCGCCAAGCCGGGGATCCCGATAGGCAAGGAAAATGCCGTTTTTTTCGGCAAGAGCCTCTGCTGCCAGCAGGGTCCATTTTTCGTTGCCGCCCCATCCTTTACGGGCGGAATTCAGGAAAAGAAAATTCATGTGAAGGCTGTTTGTTCTGCAACAGGATTCCCTGAAGCCATCAAGGGCATGATCCTGCTTTTTTACCCGAAGTTACAAAAAAAGAACTCCCGTTATATCTCGGTGATTCCGATTGAGCTCCTCCGTTCATGCCGACGGCTTTTGTTTGGCATTGAACGCTTTTTTTGTTACGGTTTTGTAAAGAGACTTGTAAAATCCAATTCGATGTATTGAAAATTCCGCTTTGTCATGATCGATCTCAGTGATGCGCATCTCCTGGGGAAAGGTTCGTCAAGGGAGTGTTATGTTCATCCCGAAGACGACAGTAAATGCGTTAAGGTGACCTATTCCGCAAACCGCGGCATCACCCGCGAAGAGATGAAACATTACCGCAGGTATCTCCGGAGGGGAATTTCCTGGGATATGATGGCCAGGGCTTACGGTTTCGTCTCGACCAGTCGGGGAGTAGGGGCGGTTTTCAGCCTGGCCAGGGATTTTAACGGAGAAATTTCCGGATCGCTCGATTTTTACCTGCAGAAGACGCATGAAACGATGATTTCCGAGCGGGAGCTTCGTTCCGCCATGGCGGTCTTCAGGTCGTATCTGCAGAGGGAGCGCATTATTGTCAGGGAGTTGAAAGCCGATAATCCGATCTATCAGAGATTGGGTCCGGCTACCGGCAGGCTGATTCTGATCGACGGTGTCGGTAATAACGAGTTTCTGCCCGTTGCAAACTATTCCGTGCTGTTTGCCCGTCGGTCATTGAAGAAGAGGTGGAAGAAGTTCGAAGACTCTCTTCTCTCGTCGTACCCCGACAATCCCGTACTGCGGATGGTTGTGGAAAATTTACAGCGCTGATTTCCGGCTTTTCTTCCGAAGGCAGAATTCGCTCAGTTCCCGTTTCATTATCGCAAGCGTGAAGCCGGTTACAACGGTTTTCCTTGCGGCCATGCGAATCGTGTCGCGCAGTTCCGGTTTTTCGGCAACCCGCAGAAAAACTTCCGCAAGCTGTTGTTCATCTCCATACTCCACCAGAAAGCCGTTTTCGCCGTTCCCGATAAGTTCGGCGGTTCCTCCGGACTGAGTGCTGACCGGTACGCAGCCGAGGTACATGGCTTCGAGCAGTGCGTTTGAAATGCCTTCGCTCAGGGAGGTCATGGCGAAAACGTCGCTTGCGGCCATCCAGGGGTAGGGGTTTTCGACAAATCCGGTGAAGCGTACCCGCCTGCCGATGCCGAGCTCGGAGGCAAGGCTTTCCAGCTCGGCCCTTTTCGGTCCCTCTCCCATGATGATCAGGCCGGCATCGGTTTCGGGTGCAAGCCTGAGGAAGCGGGAAAACCCTCTGAGAAGGAAGTCGTGCCCTTTCCGGTTCGTCAGCACTCCTGCTGTCGCAACAAGAAACGGATAGGGCTTTTCAGCCGGCGGTCTGCCGATTCGGTCAAGCGTGCCGGTATCGACGCCGTTGTAGATAACCTTTATCTGCTCCTTCCCCATGAACTTCGAGAGAAGGAGCTCCTGTTTTATTTTTTTTGCATTGACGATGATGCCGTCCGGGAGGGTATGGTAGATAAGGCGGTGGAAGATGGGAATGCGGAGCCGACGCTGGATGCCGAGCCGTAAAATGCAGGTTATGCCGCATGCTTTTGCTGCAAGACCTGCGAGCAGGTAGTCTTTTCGCTTGGTCGGAATGATGACTTCGATCTGTTCATTCCAGATAATGCGGATGAGCCTGAAAAGGGTGTACAGGTCTATATGGCTGAGGCAGGGGAGGCGGTATTTTTTTACCGTGAAACGGTTTCCTATAATTTCCCGTCGATAGGCAAGGAGTACCTCATGATCTTCGGAAAGGGTTTCCGCAGCCATACGGGTCCATTTTTCCGTTCCGCCCCAGGTTCTTGCGGAGTTCATGAGGAGAATTCTCATGGAGAGACCATATTGGTTTTTATGCAGGCAGCCGGACATCCCCTGAGCATTTTCCGGGTGGTTTGCGGCAGCTATTTCGTATACTCAGCATCGGTTCGGTGTGCCGGACTTTCAGCAATATCAGACGATTTTTTTAATTATCCTCCGGTCATTTGCATGATGCTTCAGCAGGATACCAGGCCTTCATTCCTTTTCAGCACCGTTGTGCTGTGTGCCATCATGGCGTTATACTCTGTTGCCGGCGGCATTCTGCTGATGATTATTCCCGGCGGAATGGCTGTCGTTGACGATCCCATGCGGGGCGGCTCTCAGGTTGTTGCCGCAATGCGCCTTGCCCAGGTTGGCGCTCAAATACTCGTTCTGGGGCTGCCGGTGCTGCTGCTTGCAGCAATGCACGTGCGGGAACGTGTGCCGGTATCGTGGAAATCGCTGCAATTCCTTGGTTTCAGCCGGACGGTTTCATGGCGACAGGTGGCGTTTGCCGTGTCGGGTATGGTTCTGCTGCAGCCGGTGATCCATTCCGTTATCGAATTGCAAAATTTCTTGTTGTGGCCGTCTCTCGGGTCTGCAGGGAGAGCCGTGCTCGAGAGCCAGCGGCTGCTCGATGCCATGATTGGCCGGCTTGCAGGAGTGCATTCACCTGGGGAAGCCGCTGTGGTCTTCGCTGTGCTTGCCCTGACGCCGGCTTTGTGCGAGGAACTGCTGTTCCGGGGTTATCTGCAGCAGAACTGGTACAAGGCGCTTTCTCCTCAAGGTTCGGTGCTCTTTACAGGATTTGTTTTTGCAGTTTTTCACCTGAGTGCGGCCAATCTGGTTCCTCTTGCGCTTCTTGGATGGTATATTGGCTATATTTTCATGAAAAGCGGCAGCTTTGCCGTCCCGTTTTTCGTGCATCTGCTCAACAATCTTGTGGCGCTTGCGGTGCTTCATGCCGGCGGTTCCGAGGCCGCATTGCCGGAAGACAGGCTGATTTTTTCATTCTGGTGGTGGATTGTCGTTGCCTGCTGCCTGCTGCTTTTTGTTTCGTTCATGCGCCGTTTCAGGAGTGTCTGCCCCTGAAACGATTTCGATATTGTCTGGATACAACCGTTTGTTTATGGGTAAGCTTCTGAGCGCCAATCTGCTGCAGCGGGTTCTTGTAGCTATCGCGGGCATACCGGTTCTGGTCTGGGTGATCCAGCTCGGAGGGCTGCCTTTTTTTCTGCTGGTGCTGCTGCTGGCACTTGCGGCAACCTACGAGTTTTACCGGTTAGCCCTCCACAAGGCTGTTCCGCCACCTCTCTGGCTTGTGCTTTTTCTGAGTGCGCTGATCCAGTTGAACTTTTATGTTTCCGCAGTCGATACCTGGGAGTTGCTGCTTGGCGTTGTGCTGCTGCTCTTCGTGACCGAGCTTTTTCGAAAGGAGGGTTCCCCCCTGCTCAATCTGGGTTCCATCCTGACGGCCATCCTGTATGTGAATCTCTGTTTCGGCGCGCTTCTCATGCTTCGCCGGCATGGCCATAACGGCGAAGGGGCGTCACTGGTGCTGCTGATGTTCATCTGCGTCTGGGCAACCGATATTTCGGCCTATTTCGGCGGCAGCCTTTTCGGCGGCAGGCTGATCAGGCGCAAGCTGTTCGAAAGGCTCAGTCCCCATAAAACGTGGGAGGGGTATCTTTCGGGATTTGCCGGAAGCATTGCTGCCTGTCTGTTTTGTTTCTATCAACTGCCCGGTCTGATGCTTCCGCCGGTTTTGCTGACCGGAATGCTTGTCGGAGCAGTCAGCCCTGCGGGTGATCTTATCGAATCGATGTTCAAGCGGGATGCCGGGGTGAAAGATTCTTCCGCTCTTATTCCCGGTCATGGCGGTGTGCTTGACCGTTTCGATACCATAATGTTTGTCTCTCCGATTGTATACTTTTTATCCTCCCGGCTGTGATCTGGTGCGGGATCAATTTTTTTTATATTACCGCTTCTCTTTTTCCACAAAAAAGCCGGCTTTCCCCTGTTAGGGATATTTAACCGCAAGGTCTTGTGATAATGAAAATCGAAAGTCTTCTTTCTGCAGGCTGTATTGCCCTCGGTCTCGATCTGGAAACCAAAAGCCAGGTCATCGATACAATGCTCTCGATTGTTTCCGGCCATGCAGGCATTACCGATGCCGCCAGACTGCGGGAGGATGTGCTCCGTCGCGAGCAGGAGATGTCAACCGGTATCGGCAAGAACATCGCCCTTCCCCATGCGAAAACCGCAGCTGTTGATCAACCGGTACTTGCTCTTGCCACACTGAAGCACGATCTGAACTTCGATTCGATTGACAACGAGCCGGTCAGGATTATCTTTCTGCTGGCTACGCCGGAAGCCATGCTTGCAGAGCATCTGAAGCTGCTCGGGCGCATTACGAGGCTGGCGGGACGTGCCGATTTCCGTGAGCGGCTCATTGCCTCCAGATCGCCGGCAGAAGTGCTTGGTCTTTTCCGGGAGGAGGAGAAGGATTTTCCCCAGATCTGAGACAGGAGTCGGGGGAGCTCTCCGGTGTGGTTATGGTTCCTGAAGTCCTTGCGATCCCTGTTGTTCACGAGTGGAAATCAGCAGGGAGGAAGCAGGGGGAAGAAAGATTGCATAGTGAATTGCATGAGGTTTAACAGAACAGGCACGTTATAGAATCGTATGCCGCATTATCAGATAGTCAAGGGTGCGAGGGATATTTTCCCCGATGAGATGATTCAGTGGAAGCGTGTCGAGGCGGTTATCGGCGGGCTTGCCTCGATATACGGTTTCAGCGAGATCCGTACACCGGTTTTCGAGTATACCGAACTTTTTCAGCGCAGTATCGGAGCTTCAACCGATATCGTCGGCAAGGAGATGTTTTCCTTTCAGCCGGAGCCGGGAGGGCGTTCGATAACGCTTCGTCCCGAAATGACCGCGGGGGTCATGCGGGCGGCTCTGCAGAAGAATCTTCTGGCCTCCTCGCCGGTGCAGAAACTGTACTACATCAGCGAACTGTTCCGCAAGGAGCGCCCCCAGGCCGGACGGCAGCGCCAGTTTTCCCAGTTCGGAGCTGAATTGCTCGGTGCCGCTTCGCCGGCTGCTGTTGCCGAGGTGATCATATTCATGATGCATGTCTTCGAATCTCTCGGTCTCAGCGGACTCAGGCTCAGGATCAATACGCTCGGCAATAAGACCGATCGCCAGCGATACCGTGAGGCGCTCAGGGCCTATCTCGCCCCGTATTACCGGCAACTTGATGATGCCTCAAAGGAGCGGTTCGAGAAGAATCCCCTGAGAATACTCGATTCGAAAAATCCGGACATGCAGGATATTGTTGCCGGAGCACCGAAATTGCATGACTACCTGGGAGGTGAGGCGCTCGATGATTTTGAGAAGGTGCTTGCCTATCTTTCCGACAGGGGGATCGACTTCCAGATCGACCATCTGCTTGTGCGAGGTCTCGACTACTACAGCTATACGGCATTCGAAGTGACAAGCTCCGCGCTTGGAGCCCAGGACGCGCTTGGCGGGGGAGGGCGGTATGACTCGCTTGCGCTGGAACTCGGCAATGCTTCGGAGATTCCTGCCGCTGGTTTTGCTGTCGGAATGGAGCGGCTCCTGATCGCCATGCAGAAGCAGGGTCTTTTTTCACAGCAGGAGGCTCCGGGTCCGGCTGTCGCTGTCATTGTGCCGCAGCAGGAATATTTCGACCGGGCTTTCGGGATTGTCAATCTGCTCCGCCGCTCAGGCATCAGCACGGTGATTGATCTTGCGGGAAGGAGCATGAAGGCGCAGTTGCGCGAAGCCAACAGGATGCATGCCTCCTGGGCTCTTTTTGTCGGAGGGGAGGAGCTTGCAACCGGGCAGTATCCCCTGAAGAATCTCGTGGCGTCCACCCAGGAGACGCATACGCTTGACGGCGTGGTTGACGTGCTGCGACAGTCCGCTTCAGTAAACCCCCATTGCGGATGAACACGCTTCATACGGTCACCCTGTACGGGAAAAAAGAGTGCTGCCTCTGCGACCAGGCAATGGCGGTTTTGCACAAGGTTCAGGCTGTCGAGCCATTTGTGCTTGAGAAAATCGACATCACCTCCCGTGCGGATCTGCTCGAGCGATACGGTGATCACATTCCAGTTGTTCTGGTTGACGGTGTCGAGGTTTTCCGGTATCGTATCCTGGAGGACCGTCTTGCGGCTCTCCTTGCGGAACCGGTTCGGTAATATTCCTTTGTCCGGTACCGGTGTTTCTGCCTGCGCCTGCAGCACCTTCCGGTACCGGAGATTCTCAAGATGACGAATCCAGGCCATGCTGAAATTCATTCTGCTTCTGCTGCTTCTGTATCTCGCCTTGCGCCTTGTGCTCAAAGCGCTCGGCAACGGGGTGTTTATCCGTTACCGCAAAGGGCCTCAGGGAGCCGATTCCGAGCAGTACGCTTCCCGGCCTCCTGCAGAGGAAGCGGATTATGAAGTGATTGAGACGCAGCTTAAGGATAACGACCGGGTTATTTGACTATTGCCCCCTTTTTTTGTACATTTGCAGGCAGGGATCGAGAAGTCTAAGTTGACCGAAGTTACAAGTGGGGCTTTCCCCACTTTTTTGTTTTCCGAAAAAACGGATATGCCGGTGACGATGGAAGAAAAAATCAGACGTTGCGTGCTTCAGGTGCTGGAGTTGTCCGCAGGTACGAAAGCAGAGGGGGTCTATTTGATCCGGGTACAGGTCAAGGGAGCGGCAAGGCACCGGAAAATCGAGGTGCTGCTCGACAGTGACGCCGGTATCCGGATTGATCAGTGCTCGTTTCTTGGTCGCAGGATAAGGGAGCAGATCGAAAATGACAGTGAGCCGCCCGTACTGTCGGGCGAGGATTTCGATCTTGTTGTTTCATCGCCGGGTCTTGGTGAACCGATTATCATGCCGAGGCAGTATCTCCGGCACACCGGCAGGCTGCTGCGGGTCGTGTTTGCCGGTGAACAGGGGGAAGAGGTTGCCATGACGGGACGTCTTCTGAGGGTGGTGAAGTCAGGCGATGCGCCTGCGGCCCTTGAGCTTGCTCCCGTTCAACCCGGGAAAAAACACGCCGGCGCGGTGAAAGAACCGGTCGTGATTGTCCTTGAGCGGATCATCAGGGCAGTTCCGGAAGTGGAGTGGTGAAAAAGACGGGGGTATCCAGAGAGTTTTTCTTTTATAAAAAGCACAATCAGCAAAGAGATGGCGAGAAAGCAGATAAAAGCGGAAGGTCCGGACCGGAGGGCGCAGATTGCCGGTGCGTTCGGCGAAATCGAGCAGTCGAAGATTTTTCTTGACAAGAAAACCGAGAGTGCGGCTGTAAAGATGGATATAGCGGACCTTCTCAAGGATATCATCCAGAAGCAGCTTCGCAAGGATTACGATCCGGAAGTTGAGGCCAATATCTTCATCAATCCGGAGCGGGGCGATTTCGAGGTTTATCTGCTCAGGAAGATCGTCAGCGAGGTCGATATTCCTGCGATTGAAATCAGTCTGGACGAAGTCAGAAAAATCGATGATTCTCTTGAGCTTGGGGACTCTTACGAAGAAGGGCCTATCCGCCTCGAAGATTTTCTGAGCAGAAAGTCGATACAGATTATCAAGCAGTCGGTGCAGAAAAAGGTGCGCGATCTCGAGCGGATGGTTGTGTACGAGGAGTGTCTTGAAAAGGTCGGCGAGGTTGTTGCCGGAGAGGTATACCAGATCCGTTCGAACGAGGTGATCTTCACCTACAACACCTCAAAGGATCATCGGGTGGAACTGGTGCTGCCGAAATCGGAGATGATGAAAAAGGACAATCCCCGCAGAACACCCCGGATGAAGCTCTATGTCAAGCGTATCGAGCGGGAAAAGGTCAAGGTGCGTCTGGACGACGGGAGCGTGGTCGAGAGGGAAAAGCCCGACGGCGGCATGAAGGTGATTGTTTCAAGGGTTGACGACCGTTTTCTCTACAAGCTGTTTGAACATGAGGTTCCCGAAATCCTCGACGGTCTCATCGTCATCAAAGGAATTGCCCGTGTACCCGGCGAAAGGGCGAAGGTTTCCGTTGAGTCGACCAGCGCCCGCATCGATCCTGTCGGTGCAAGTGTGGGGTATCGCGGCAAGCGCATCCAGAGCATCGTCAAGGAGCTCAACAACGAGAATATCGACGTTATTTACTATACGGACGAACCGCAGATCTACATCGCCAGGGCGCTGCAGCCGGCCAAGATCGATCCGCTCACGGTACATGCCGACATGAAGACCCGCAAGGCGAGAGTCATGCTCAAGCCCGACCAGATCAAGTATGCGATCGGCAAGAACGGGAACAATATTCATCTGGCCGAAAAGCTGACCGGCTACGAGATCGACGTGTATCGTGACGTTATCGACAAATCGATGGAAGATCCCACCGATATCGATATTATCGAGTTCCGCGAGGAGTTCGGCGACGACATGATTTACCAGCTTCTCGATGCCGGCCTCGATACCGCCAAGAAGGTGCTGAAAGCCGGAGTTGACGAGATCGAGCAGGCACTTGTCGGGCCGGTAAAGCCCGAGGAGATCCTTGTTTTCGGCAAGAGCCAGGGCCGCAAGGCACCGCAGAAGCCCAGGGAGCGGAAGGTTACGGATGATGAAAAACGGTACTGGGGAAAGATCGCCGACAATATTTACCGGACGGTGAGGGAGCAGTTTACCGACGCCGATCTCCGTGACCTGTTTGATGAGGGAGTTGAGCAGGAGTCCGATAGTGCGGATAACGACGCATGAACGGAGCATTCCCTCGGAGAAAACAGAAAAGGATAAAGAGTTTATAAAATGCACAGGAGGATGTAATGGCCATTGAGGAGATGGAAAAGAGATACCGTATCAGCGACATAGCAAGGGAGCTTCAGGTCAGTCCGCAGGAAGTCCTGCATTTTGTCAAACAGGAAGGGGCCAAGGTGGCCTCTACATCCTCCATGGTTGATCAGGGCATGCGCGAAATGATTTTCGGTCATTTCAGCGATGAAAAGAAAATGGTTGACGAGACCATGAAAATCCGGCAGGAGAAACAGCGCAGGCTGACCAGGCTTGAAGAGCAGTCCCGGAAAACCTATGAAAAGGAGCGCCAGCTCAAGGAAACGCTCAGCAGCGGTTCCTCCGTTGCTCCCGGGGTTCATGAGGTCCGCAAGGAAGCCGTTGTTTCACCCCTGAAGCCAGCTTCCGCAGCAACGGCGCGGGAAGAAGAGGCGCAGGAGATGCCGGCGGCAGGTGGTGCTCCGTCCGGTGAGCCGGTGCAGGCAGGGATGACTCATCCGTCGGAACCGCCGGAAGTCCCGATTGGCGGAGAGCATGCGGTTCCGTCTGTGGAGCAGGACCTTCCCCTGAAGGAGGAGCTTCCGGTAAACGAACAGCTGGTCTCATTTGAAACTCCGAAGAACATCGGGGGTCTGACGGTTATCGGCACCCTTGACATGCAGTCCGGTTTTGACCGCGGCGAGGGCGACAGAAAAAAGAAGACCCGCAAGAAGAACTTCAGGGAACAGGCCGACGCGCTCAAGGATGAGTTCGAAATGTCCGTTCACGATGAGGGTTCTGCCGAGGAGAAGCTTGCGGCCAAAAAGAAACTGATCAAACCGGCCGGCGAAGCCGGAACGACGACGGCAGCCGATGATGCAGCCAAAAAGAAAAAGGGCAAGAAAAAGAAAAAGCCCGAAGTCGATGAAAAGGTGATTTCGGCGAACATCCGTACAACCATCAGCGGCATGGACGACAGCGGAGGATCCGCTTCGCGCCAGAAATTCCGCAAGATGCGCAAGATCGAGCGCGAGAAGGAACTGGAGGCCGCCGAAGCGTTCCGTGAATCGCAACAGGCCATTGTCAGGGTTACCGAATTCGCATCTCCTCACGAGCTCGCCGATCTGATGGGTGTTACCGCCAAGGATATCATTCAGAAGTGCTTTACGCTCGGCAAGTTTGTCACCATCAATCAGCGTCTCGACAAGGAATCCATCGAACTGATTGCGCTCGAGTTCGGTTTTGAAGCCGAATTCATCTCCGAGGTCGAGGCCACCGCAGTTTTCGAGGAGGCCGACGAGCCGGAAGACCTGGAGATCCGGCCGCCGGTCGTGACCATCATGGGTCATGTCGATCACGGCAAGACTTCGCTGCTCGACTATATCCGCAACAGCAACGTCGTTGCCGGCGAATCAGGAGGCATAACCCAGCATATCGGCGCCTATGAAGTCACCGTTGAGGGAAAAAGAAAAATCACCTTCCTCGACACACCCGGCCATGAAGCGTTTACCGCCATGAGAGCCCGAGGCGCACAGGTAACCGATATCGTCATTCTTGTCGTGGCTGCTGACGACAGCGTCATGCCCCAGACCATCGAGGCGATCAACCATGCCAAGGCGGCCGGTGTGCCGATTGTCGTGGCGATCAACAAGGTGGACAAACCTGAAGCCAATCCGGAAAAGATCAAGACCCAGCTTTCCGAAGCCGGTGTTCTGGTCGAAGAGTGGGGTGGTGAACACCAGTGCCAGGAGATTTCCGCCAAAAAAGGTATCGGTATCTCCGAGCTCATGGAAAAGGTTCTGACCGAGGCTGAAATCAGGGAGCTGAAAGGCAATTTCTCCCGGGAGGTGCACGCCAGGGGCATCATTGTGGAATCCGAGCTCGACAAGGGAAAGGGCGTTATTTCGACGGTGCTTGTACAGCGCGGTTTCCTGAAGGTCGGTGATCCATTCGTTGCCGGCAATACGATGGGCAAGGTACGGGCCCTTATGGACGAACGGGGGAAGCGCATTGCCGCGGCCGGTCCGTCGCAGCCTGTCAGGGTGCTGGGTTTCGAGGACCTTCCCCAGTCCGGTGACGCGCTGACAGTCATGCCTTCCGACAGGGATGCGCGTGAGCTTGCCCAGAAGCGCCAGGTGATCCGTCGCGAGCATGAGTTCCGCAGAAGCACCAGGGTGAAACTCGACAGTATCGCGCGCCAGATCAAGGAGGGGCTCATGAAAGAGCTGAGCGTGATCATCAAGGCCGATACCGACGGTTCGATACAGGCGCTGGCCGACGGTCTCATGAAGATTCACAACGAGGAGGTGAAGGTGCAGATCATTCACCAGGGTGTTGGCCAGATTACCGAAACCGATGTTCTGCTTGCGGCTGCATCCGACGCCATCATCATCGGCTTCCGGGTCCGTCCGAACGTCAACGCCAAGAAGCTTGCCGAAAAGGAGGACCTCGATATCCGGTTCTACAGCGTAATCTATCACGTGCTCGAGGATGTCGAGAAAGCACTTGAAGGCATGCTCTCGCCTGAGCTGCATGAGGAGAGCCTCGGTTCACTCGAGGTGCGGCAGGTCTTCCGTGTGCCGAAGGTCGGCAATGTTGGAGGGTGTTACGCGCTGGAGGGCAGGATATTCCGCGATTCGAAAGTTCGTCTCCTGCGCGAAGGTGTCCAGATATACGACGGCCAGCTCGACGCTCTCAAACGGTTCAAGGATGATGTCAAGGAGGTCGATGCCGGCTACGAATGCGGCATTTCCCTGAAGAATTACGATGATATCAAGGTGGGTGACATCGTCGAAGCGTACCGGATTGTCGAGAAAAAACGCAAACTCTGAACAACGCAATACGGGTTATGTCGATACGTACGGAAAAGGTGGCTTCGCTGCTTCAGCATGAACTTGGTTCGATCCTCGAAAAAGAGCTGCCCCGGAAAGGCGCGCTGGTGACGATTGTCGCGGTCAAGGTTACGGCCGATCTCGGTATCGCCCGGTTCTATGTCTCCATCATCGGGACGGAAAAACAGCAGGCCGAGGTGATGGCGTGGCTGCACGAGGAGACGAAGTTCCTGAGGAAACTGCTTTCGGCCAATATCCGCAACCATTTCCGGAGAATACCCGAGATCGAGTTTTATGAGGACCGGCTCTATGAAAAGGCCAACCGCATCGAGCAGTTGCTCAGAGAGGTAAGAAAATCGCCGGAACAGTACGATTGATCGACTGGGCCGGAAAGGGGTAAATGGATGCTGGAACAGGATAGCGGGCAGACCGGCCGCAACGAGGGCGCGTTTCTTCTTGTTGACAAGCCGATGGACTGGACCTCGTTCGATGTTGTCGCCAAGATCAGGAATACATACCGGAAAAACGGGATGAAGTGCAAGGTCGGGCATTGCGGCACCCTCGATCCGAAAGCCACCGGTCTTTTGATTCTCGCAACCGGGCGCATGACCCGGGAAATAGCAGCTCTGGAAGTATTGGACAAGGTGTATGAAGGCACCATACGGCTGGGCGCTTTGACGGAAAGTCATGATACGGAAACTCCCGAGTACGCTCACTGCGAAACCAGTCATCTGACACCGATGCAGATAGAGCAGGCCGCTGCATCAATGGTCGGCCCCTGTCTGCAGCAGCCGCCCATGCATTCCGCCGTCCGGCACAACGGCAAGCGACTTTATGAGCTCGCCCGGAAAGGCCAGGTGGTCAGGGAACGGAAAGCAAGGGAAATCATGATTCACCGGTTTGCAATCACAGCCATCGATCTGCCCACGGTATCCTTTGTGCTTGAAGTCTCAAAGGGAGCCTATGTCAGGGTTGTCGCACATGAGTTCGGTCAGGTTCTCGGTGTCGGCGGTTACCTTTCTTCACTCAGAAGGACGGCGATCGGAGCCTATGACATCAGCGCATCGCGAAGCGTGCCGGAAACGGTTGATGCCATTCTCTCCGGATTCTCCCCGCCGGCCGGACAAAGGAGTTAAAAGCAGGATGCAGGTTGTTTTCTATCAGAACCGAAAGCTTGCTGTTCATGGAGATGGCGTTGCTGCCGTACCGCAGCCGCAGGATTCGGCAGTAACCATCGGTTCATTCGACGGCGTGCACAGGGGGCACCGGAAAATCATTTCAAGCATGCTTGAAACAGCGCGGCAGCGTTCGTTCAGAAGTGTTGTGGTTACCTTCGATCCGCATCCGAGACTGGTGCTCGGCAGTGAAACCGGGGAACGGCTCGATGTGCTGACAACGCTCGAAGAGAAAATAGAACAGATTGCCGAATTGGGTGTTGATCTGCTTGTTGTCGTGCGTTTTACATCCGAACTTGCCGAGTGGAGTTCCGAGAACTTCATCGAGGAGCTTCTGGTCAGGACGCTGTCGGCAAAGAGTGTCACGGTGGGTTACGATCACGGTTTCGGCCGGAACCGGCGCGGGAGCGGAAAAACGCTTGCCGGGCTTGGCGCTCTCTTCGGCTTTTCCGTCCAGGTGGTTGAAGAACTGCGCATCGAAGGCGAGCATGTTTCAAGTACCAGGATCAGGGCCTTGCTGAAAAGCGGCATGATCGCCGAAGCCAACCGCTTTCTCGGCGAGCCTTACGTTCTCAGCGGGACGGTTGTGGAAGGCAGAAAGCTCGGACGTGCGCTTGGATTTCCAACCGTGAACCTGAAGCTTTCCGACCCGCAGAAACTGATTCCGCACGATGGCGTGTATATTGCTGCAACAAGTATTGACGGGGTGCATTATCGGGTCATGATGAATATCGGCAACCGCCCGACGGTTTCCTCAGAAGAGGGCAGGTGCGTCGAGGCCCATATTCTGTGTTATTCCGGCATGCTTTACGGCAGGGCTCTCCGCTTCAGCGTGCTTGCCTTCATCCGGCGGGAAAAAAAATTCGATTCCATCGATGCCTTGCAGGCGCAGCTTGAAAAAGATAAAAAAACGGTGGAGTTGTTTTTTGAATAATATTATATTAAAGGTCATCCGATTTAACATACTAAACGCATTACCATGAGTCTGACAAAAGAGAACAAGAGTGAGATCGTTACCAGGTTTGGTGGACGCGAACAGAATACCGGCAAAGCCGAGGTTCAGGTTGCCCTGTTCAGCCGCAGGATCACCGATCTGACCGGCCATCTGCAGCAGCATCCGAAAGACAAGCATTCCCGCCGCGGCCTTCTTATGCTGGTCGGCAAGCGCAAGAAAGTGCTGAATTATCTCAAGAACGTCGATATCGACCGTTACCGGAAAGTGATTTCCGAACTCGACCTTCGCAAGTAAGCTGTACTTTCGCCTGATTTCTGCAGGGGTGTTTCCTGCAGCTTTTCATTTCAATAACGAACGCAGCAAGGGAGATGCCATGTTGGAAAGCATGACCGGTTACGGCAGTGCGGAGAAAGTGGAGAACGGGCTCAGGATACTTGCCGAGCTTCGGTCGGTCAATAACCGGTTTGCGGAAATCAGTGTCAAGCTTCCCCGTCAGTTGTCGAATTATGAACTCGATATCAGGGATCTGGTGCGTTCCCGGTTTCAGCGAGGCAAAATATCGGTCTTTGTCCAGGTGCAGGCCGAGCGCGATCGCCACATTCCTGTCGTTGTCAATCCTGATCGGGTGAAAGCCTACAGGGACCTGCTTGAAACCGTCAGGCATGAGGCGGGCATCGAGACACCGGTTTCCCTTGAGCACCTGCTGAAATTTTCTGAAATATTCGATACCGAGAGCCGTACGGAAGAGAACAGCGAGTTGTTGTGGTCTCTTGTGCGATCCGTGCTTCCCGATGCCGTCGAAGCGCTCAAAACCATGCGCCGCAGGGAAGGTGAAGAGCTTTCCCGGGATTTCGCTGCCCGGATAGCTGTTATTGAAGCTACCCTTGCCGATATCTCCCGCCTGGCCCAGGAAAATCTTGAACAGACGAGGATGCGGCTGGCCGCGAAGGTGGAGAGCGTTGCCGGACGTGATATTGCCTACAGCCGCGAGCGTCTTGAGATGGAGCTTGTGCTTGCAGCCGACAAGCTTGATATCACCGAAGAGCTGACGCGTTTTGCCTGTCACAACAAGTTTTTTCTTGAAGAACTGCACAACCATGAAAGCGGTACCGGCAGAAAGCTGAATTTCCTCCTTCAGGAGCAGCTTCGAGAGGCCAACACCATTGCTTCGAAATCCCAGAATGCGGATATTTCCCAGCTGATTGTTCATATAAAGGAGGAGCTTGAAAAGATTCGCGAGCAGCTCCAGAATATCGAGTGAAATTGCATGATGCAGCAGAATGCTCCAAGGGGAAAACTGATTGTTTTTTCTGCACCGTCGGGTACCGGCAAGTCGACCATCGCCGCCAGAGTGCTTGAACGGGTCGGATCGCTTGCCTTTTCCGTTTCGGCAACCACGCGGCCGAAACGTCCGGGTGAAGAGCACGGGGTTCACTACTTTTTCCTTGACCGGGAGGACTTCGAAGAGAGGATAAAACAGGGCGGGTTTATCGAATATGAATATTTTTTCGGTAATTACTACGGTACGCTGCTTGACAGGACCCGTGAAGCCATCGATACAGGCCGTCACCTTTTGCTTGATCTGGATGTCAAAGGCGCACTGAACCTGAAACAGCTTTTTCCTTCAGATTCGCTCCTGATTTTTATCAAGCCCCCCGACATGGCGACGCTCAGGGAGAGGCTCATCAAGCGGGGCGGCGAACAGCAGGCGGATCTTCAGGAACGGCTCGACCGGGCAGAGCTTGAGCTTGCCTGTGCCGGAAAGTTCGATGCGGTAGTGATAAACGACAGTTTGGACCGGTCGGTCGAGGAGGTTACCGGACTCATCACGAAATTCCTTTCAACTCTGTAAATTCAAAAAGATATGTCGGTTAAACCTGTTGATCTGAATATGCTCAGAAGCGCACATGCCAATTTGTATGAAACGGTGGTTGCTATTTCCAAACGCGCAAGACAGATACATGAAGAGGAGCGCTCGGAGCTCGAGGAGAAACTGCTGCCCTACAAGGAAATGATCCGGAACCCGGCAAGTGAATCCGAATCCGACAGGATATTTCCCGAACAGATTGCTATCAGCCTTGAGTTTGAAGCACGTGAAAAAGCTTCACACAAGGCGGTTGGCGAGTTCCTTGGCGGAAAATACGACTACACTCTTGAAAAAGCTGTCGAAACAAAACCGGTTCAGGCTGAAGATGAAGATGAAACTGACGGGGATTAACCAGATTACCCTGCGTGTCAATGACCTCAGGCTTGCCGAGGAATTTTACGCAGGTATTCTCGGGTTGAAAATCGATCACCGTGTAGGCGCCAATATCACCTACCTGCGGCTCAATTCCGATATGCTCGTGCTGGTCAAGGCGGAAACGCCGGGAACTCCGGAAGCGCGGGATATCAGGGTCGACCATTTCGGTTTCCGGCTTGCTTCCGACAGCGAAGTGGACGAAGCGGCGGTTTATCTCGATGATCGGGGAGTGCACCTGGTAACGCGTCCTGCGCACCGGCGTGAAGGCAGGGCTTTTTTTGTGATGGATCCCGACGGCAATCTCATCGAGTTTTATTCCATGCGTTCGACGGGAATCCGGAAAGAGGCCGGTGTGCTTGACGAATCATCGCCCTCCATGCTTGCAGCCGACAGCCGTCAGAAAATTGCCGATGTTTCGGAAACAGCAAAAAAGCCGCGCCGGTCACGAAAGTGAAGACGGCGAAGCGGTGTTGTACTCCGGCCGGCGGAGCAGCTCCTCTGCTTCCTGCAGTTGTTCCGGAGTGTTGATTCCCCGTATTTCATCAGCAACACCGACCGTCCACCCGCATACCGTTTCCCCCTTGCGGAAACAGATGCCGATAACATCGGTCAGATAGTATTCGCCCTGCACGTTGTCCGAGCGGATCTCCCCGAGCGCCTGAAAGAGCACTTCAGCATCAAAGACGTACACTCCCGAATTGATTTCATTGACCAGGAGTTCCTGTTCCGAGGCATCACGGTGTTCAACTATTTTCAGAATATTGCCGCTCACCGGCGCTCTGATGATTCTGCCGTACCCCGAAGGATCGTCAAGCACTGCGGTAAGAACCGTTGCCGCAGCTTTCCGGTTACGATGAAAGGCGATCAGATGTTCGAGTGTGGCCGTCCTGACCAGCGGGGCATCGCCTGAAAGAATCAGTACTTCTCCGGTAAAGGACTTCAGGGATTCTTCAGCCTGCATGACGGCGTGACCGGTGCCGAGCTGCGGCTCCTGCAGAACCGTGATGACCTGGTAGGCTCGGGTTGCCGCTCTCACCTTCTCTGCATGGTGGCCGACGATAACAACGGTTTTATCGGGATGGAGACGTCCTGCGGTTTCGAGCACGTATTCGATCACCGGTTTGCCGTTCGCGCAATGCAGCACTTTCGGCAGGTCGGATTTCATGCGGGTGCCCTTTCCCGCAGCCATGATCAGTATCGAAAGAGGCATGGGTCAGTTACTGGATAGTGGTTGCAAGGGGGTCATCGGCTACGACAGCTGCTCGTCTTCCTCACCGATCCGGTGCCGGCGTTTGGGATTGTTTTCACGATCGACAATCAGCACCATCGGTTTGTGCAGGGGAGCTTTCTTTGCATCGATGAGGGCGAAGGTCATGATGATGATTTCGTCTCCCGGCAGTGCGCAACGTGCAGCGGCGCCGTTGAGCTGTATTTCCCGTGAACCGGGAGCCCCCTTGATGATATAGGTTTCAAAACGTTCCCCGTTATTGTTGTTGACAACAAGCACTTTTTCATTGGGAATCATTTCCGCCATTTCAAGCAGTTCACTGTCGATCGTGATGCTCCCCTCATATTCAAGGTCACCGCTGGTTACGATTGCGTTGTGAATTTTTGATTTCAGCAGATGTAGTTTCATGAAGACGTTGTACGGTTTGTTTATCTGATTAAAGCTTCCCCGCTTCCCCGGAAGATCCTGTACCGTTTCAGGGACTGATCACTCTCAAATCCATAGCCCTCGATGAGGCCCTCGCGACCGGAAATCGTGACATGGCGGTTTGATCGTATCATCCGGTCAGCAGCGGTTCGTTTGAGATATCCGGTTCTTATGACGGTGCCGTTGCCTGTCGAGGCCACCACATTGCCGGATGCCTCGATATCCTGATTTCCATGAATGATTGCCTTGGCGGCCTTGATGACCGTTGGGGGATTCTTGTCCCGATTGTAGACGGTAACGGTGACACCCCGGTCGAGATGGAAGGTGTTTTTCCCCTTTTGCCGGTATTCGGTCGCATGCCCGGCCCGGACGGTACCTTTTCTGAAGCCGGCATCGTACACGGAAAGCGTAATGTTCCAGCTTTCCTGGACAGGATAGCTTTCCGTATCGAATGTTGTTTCAAGAAAACGGCGCTCCTTTCCGGGAGCGCCGCAACCGCCTGAAGACAGCAGAACCGTCAATAGCAGAAGAAAGGCAGACAGTTTCAATGTCGGTTTGTAACGGTATTATTTGATGTTCAACTGGTTCATCACCTTGACGGTAAGGTCATGATCCGGGGTGCCGTAGATCATGGCCGACTTGTCAAGCACCAGGGTGAATCCCTCCTTCTGGGCAACAGACTGGACGGATGCAAGCGCTTTCTGGCGGATCGGGGCAACCAGTTCCTGTTCCTTTTTATCGACAACACCGCCACGGCCGAATTTATCCTGCTGGTACTTCTGAACGGCCTGGCCTTTGATGTTCAGTTCCTTTTCCTTCTGTTCCCTTGCAGCTTTCGTCATGCCGGCAGCTTGCTGCTTGTATGCAGCCACGGCCTTTTCGAAGTCCTGCTTGAGCCGGTCGAACTCTTTCTGAAGCGGAGTGACCGTTGCCTGAAGGGTCGCTTCGGCTCTTTTCGTTTCCGGCATCTGCTGCATGATTTTACCGAAATCAACAACACCTGTTTTTTCAGCTCCTTGAGCAGCATCCGCTGCCGGAAGCACAAGGATGACGCCGAGGATCATTGCGGTAATAACCCTGCGAGTCATGTTCATCATACGTCCTGCACAATGCATCATTTTCATCATGTATCGTCTTTTTGTTTTGTTTTCTACCTGTTACGAAAGCGGTATAATGAAATTTATACCTATCAAAGGTAAGAATTCCCTGATAAAAACCATAACTGGCAGGTATCTGTCGTGCAGAACCGCGTAACCGGGGTTTTATGAACAATACCCGTATCCGTTTCACCACATTGCCCGGAACACTTCGTCACGAAATCTGTAACAGCGGGAAAAAGAGTTGCAAGGCAGACTGCCGGGAAGGAAGGGTGCAAAGGGATCGGGATCGAGTGTGAGCATCAACTGATGCTTGACCGGTGCATCTGCACGGTCGTCATCAGTCCGCACAGCACGATTTACGCTCCCGGCGCTGGCCGGTGAGTGGGTGTACACTGCCCGCCGTGAGCTTTTTCAGCGGTTTTTCTGAAAGAACTGGCCCGGGAGCTGGATGACGGCTTTTTTCAGTTCCAGCTCGAACAGCAGAACCAGGAGTACCGAGATATCGATCCCGGTTTTTTCCGCGAGGCGGTCCAGATGCAGCGGCTCTTCTTCCATCTCCGCAAGGAGTCTCTTTTCTTCATCTGAGAGAGGTGCTTGCGGGAAAAACGCTTTTTCCGGCCGGTTCGGTATATGGTTCCCGTGCGGAAGCCGCAATTCTTCAATAATATCATCGGTGCCGGTGACGGCCTTGGCCTGTCCTGACTGGATGAGCCTGTTGGTGCCTCTGGAGCTTGCGGAGTAGATGTTTCCCGGAACGGCAAAAACCTCACGGTTCTGTTCAAGGGCGAACGAGGCGGTAATGAGCGAGCCGCCCTGAAGGTCGGATTCGACAATGAGCGTGCCCAGTGTCATGCCTGAAATAATGCGGTTTCTCTTCGGAAATTTTCCGGGAAGGGGTTCCGTGCCGAACCACTCCTCGGAAACGATGGCGCCCTGTTCAATGATTTTCGGCCACAGCTTGCCGCGAGGATCGGTGTAGATATTGTCGATGCCGGAGGCAAGCACGGCGATGGTTCTGCCTCCGGCCCTGAGTGCCGCTTCATGAGCGGCCTGGTCTATGCCGTAAGCCAGACCGCTGACGATCTCGAATCCACGCAGAGCCAGTGCTTCTGAAAACCCGGAAGCGGCTTTTTTCCCGTACAGGGTGGCTTTCCGGGTTCCGACAACAGCAAGGGAAGGTGGTTCCGGACGGGAAAAGGTTCCCCGCACGAAGAGGCAGGGCGGCGGGTCGTAGATTTGCCTGAGCAGATCGGGATAGAGCGGATCAAAGATCGTCACCAGCCGTGCGCCGACTTGTTCCGCCTGCTCCATCTGCTCGTGGGCGGCCTGTTCGGCGGTTCGTCGTTTTGTCCGGTCGCCGAGAAAACCGGCAATCTCTTCGGCCAGGCGGGTACCGATGCCCGGCACACGCAGGAAATCGTCACTTGCCGCATCGAGCAAACCGGGTGTGCAGCCGAGGTAGCTCGTGATGGCGTTGATCCTTGCCGGTCCGAGTCCCGGAACACGGGAGAGCATGAGCAGGATAACGCCGGCGTCACGGCCGGACGGCGGGATGTTCATTCCTAGATTCTCAGAAGTCCCTTTTCATCAGCATTGCGGCGAATCCTTTCAGGTATTCGCGCCCTTCGGCGAACGGGAGCGGTGCTACTGCCGCGAGCGCTTCCTCGGTTTCACGATTGATCAGGGCTCTGGTTTCGTCGATCACCCCGCACCGGAGATAAATTTCCTTCACCTCTCCGACCCGTTCGGCGCCGATGCCATTGTTTTCGATAACGGACAGAAGCAGTTCCTTGTCTCTCCCCGAAGCAAGTTCGATGGAGCGAAGCAGGAGGTAGGTTTTTTTGCCGTTGATCACATCACCGCCGGGAATTTTTCCTGACTTGCCGTTATCGGCCATGATATCGAGAAAGTCGTCCTGGATCTGGAACGCCCTGCCGATTTTTTCACCGAAGGTCACCAGGGCTTCAAGCTGTTCCTGCGATGCGTTACCGGCAACGCCACCGGCCTCGAGTGCGGCGGAGATCAGCCTTCCGGTTTTTTTTGCAATCATGTCGAGATAATCGGCAATGGTGGCGTTCTTTTTTTTCTCGAGTTCCATGTCGAGTGCCTGTCCTTCGCAGATGGTGATGTTGGCGTGATTGAGGATGTGTATCAGCTCCCGGTGGCGCTGGGTTTTCGACTGAAGGGCCAGCTCGTAGGCATAGGCAATCATCATGTCACCTGAAAGGATTGCCGCGTTGGTGTTCCACTGCTTGTGTACGGTCGGTCTGCCGTGTCGCAGGTCAGCTTCATCCATGATGTCGTCATGCATGAGGGTGAAGTTGTGCAGGATTTCCACGGCAAGCGCGGCATGCAGGGCATTTTCCGCCGAGCCTGAAACGGCTTCGGCCGCAAGCAGGGTAAGGAAGGGTCGTATCCTCTTGCCTTTCCCCTCAAGGATGTATCTGGCCGGAGCATAGAGCGTTACCGGACTTTCAGTGCTGAAGCAACCGGCAAGGGCCTCGTTGATGCGCTGGTGGTAGCGGCGGTATTTCTCTTCGACAAGTGGCTGGGCGAGGGTGATAGTCATTACAAAATCGGTCGATGTTTAGAGGTAAGATGCTGTTTCTGAAGCTGTTCCGGAGAAGCCGATCCGGTCAGGAACATGACGGCCCTCAGGTCGTTGAGCCAGGTTTCTATTGTTTCCTCGAGTTTTCCTTCGTGCACCGAAACGAGAAGTCTTCCCGCTGATGCGGCAATGCCAGCTCCGAGCGCCAGTGACTTGGCAATGTCCATCCCGCTGGAGATGCCGCCGGATGCGATAATGTCGAACGGTGCACATCCGGGCAGTTTTTTCAGTTCTGCCACCTCGATGATGCAGCGGGCAGTGGGGATTCCCCAGTTCAGGAGTTCCGTCAGGGCTTCAGGGCTGAAACGATTTTCCTCTCCGGCCTGCTGCAGGTACCGCAGTTCCTCGACTTTCTGCCAGCTGATGCCGCCGGCTCCAGCCACGTCGATCACCCTTACTCCGGTATCGAGCAGCTTTTGCGCGCACTCCCCGGATATGCCGCAGCCGACCTCTTTGGCGATGACCGGCACCGGTACGGTTGCACAAAGCCGTTCGAGCTGGTCGAGCACATGCCGGAAATCCGTATTGCCTTCCGGCTGGAAAAGTTCCTGTGCGGCGTTCAGGTGTACAATCAGCGCGTCGGCTTCCACCAGTTCCACCAGGGTATGCATATCGGATTCGGCAAGTCCCCCGGCAACTTCCGGGGCGCCGATATTGGCAAATACCGGAACGGACGGGGCGTATTTTCTGACAACCGAAAACGTCTCCCTCTTGGAACTGTTTTCAAGAGCCTGGCGCATGCTGCCGATGCCGAGAGGAATGCCGAAATGCTCCGCAGCTTCCGCAAACCGGCGGTTAAGCCTCAGTGCTTCGTCATACCCCCCGGTCATGGAGGAGATCATCAGAGGAGCGCCTATTTTTCTTCCGAGAAAGGTTGTCGAGAGTTCGACATCCGAAAACCGGATTTCCGGAAGGGCGTTGTGCCGGAAATCAAACTGCTCGAATCCGGAGGTTTTCCTGTCGAAGCGGACATCTGCATGCAGGCACAGCTCGACATGGCTATGCTTCCGTTCAATTGTTATATTGGAATGTGCGTCATTCATGCCGGCCTGTATCGGTTGCCGTTCGGGATTTGGTATGCGTGTCCCTGAAAAACACAACTTAATAAAAATATCCCAACTTTTCAGCCATTCAACAGCTGCCGGTCATGCTGAAAACACTGTTCGATATCGCCCTGCGGCATCTTTCCGGTCGCCGCCGACAGACGTTTGCCACCATAGCCGGTGTTGCCGTCAGTACCATGGTGCTCATCACCACCATTTCGCTTACCAGGGGCCTTCTCGACTCGTTTGTTGATATCATTGTCAATGTTGCGCCTCATATTACGATCAGGGGAGAAAAAATCGATCCCGTTCCGGTTGACATCCTTGGCAGGGCGGGCGGCCGGAGTGTTGCCATCGTTGAAGACAACATCAAAAAGCAGGAGCGCGAAGAGGTTCGGAATTACCGGCAGATCCAGGATATTTTCAGCTCGGCGCTCTACCGTCGCGAGGTTGTCGCGGTTTCTCCGTATGTCGAATCACAGGTCATGGTGATCAAGGGGAACCGCAACGAGCCGCTGGTGCTGAAAGGGGTGGATATCGAAAAGGAAAACGAGATCAGCGGTATCAGCGGCAAGATACAGAGCGGCAATCTCGACGCTTACCGGAAAACCGCCAATGCACTGCTTGTCGGCAGGACGGTGGCCCGCGACATGAAGCTCAGGGTTAACGACGAGGTTGTTATCATTCCCGCTTCGGGAAAAAGCCGGCAGTGCAAGGTGTCGGGTATTTTTTTTACCGGCGTCAATGCGGTTGACAACAGCGTTGTCGGTTCCCTGAAACTTGGCCAGATTATCGAGGGTTTGCCGACGAACAAGGTGACCGGCATTGCTCTCAAGGTGAGGGATCCGCTCGACAACAGCCGGCTTTCGAGCGAACTGGAGGCGGTGACCGGTTACCGTGCCGTTACCTGGCAGGAGCAGAACGCAAGCGTCCTTTCGCTCTTTGCCCGTATAGGCTACATCGTTTTCTCCCTTGTGGCTTTTGTGGCGGTAGTGTCGGGCTTCGGGGTCGCCAACATTCTTGTGACCACCGTGTTCGAGAAAAGCCGTGATATCGCCATCATGAAATCCTTCGGATTTTCGGCCCTTGAACTGGTCGGCATGTTCATTCTCGAAGGGTTCATGGTGGGTCTGGCCGGTGCTCTTGCCGGAGGGGTACTTGCCGTCGGCTCCATCAATCTGTTTGCCAGCATACCGTTCGAAAACTCGCAGGGCCCACTGACCAAAACCGGATTCAGCATGTCGCAGAACCCGCTTTATTTTGTCTATGTTATCGGGGTTACCGTGCTCATCAGCACGCTGGCGGCGATTCTGCCTTCCGCCAGGGCCGCTAAGCTGGAGCCGGTCAAGGTGCTCCGCGACAGCAGTCTGTAGCGAACAGCTGCAGGAAAGGGACGTCACTGCCCACCCTCCATCTTGTCTTGCTCCTGATGCTTCGCGATGGATATTCAGTCCTTCACGGCTCCTGTTTTCCTTCGGGATGCTGCAGCAGGTAAAGCTTGTAGTAGAGGCCTTTGCGGGCAAGCAGTTCCTGATGGCTGCCGGTTTCCCTGATCTGCCCTTTATGCAGGACGATGATCCGGTCGGCTTTCTGGACGGTCGAGAGCCTGTGGGCGATCATGATCGACGTTCTTCCCTGCATGAGCCAGGCGGTTGCCGACTCGATCAGCTGCTCGGTTTCCGTGTCGACGGAGCTGGTGGCTTCGTCGAGAACGAGAATCTGCGGATTGTAGAGCAGCGCCCGGACAAACGCGACAAGCTGTTTCTGGCCGGCTGACAGCCCGCTGCCGTTTTCCCGCACCCTGTAGTTGTACCCGCCCGGAAGCCGGCTGATGAAGCGGTCGGCTCCAACGATACGGGATGCTTCGACAATCTGTTCATCGCTCACGCCGGGGTTGCCGAAAGCGAGATTTTCCCTGAGTGTTCCGGAAAACAGAATGACATCCTGCATGACCACCCCGACAAGCCGGCGCAACGACTGTCCGCTGATCGAATTCAGTTCGGTTCCGTCGATTTGGATCGTCCCCCTGCTGTATGGGTACAGGCCGGAAAGGATATTGACGATGGTTGTCTTGCCGCTGCCGGTCGCCCCGACAATGGCTATTTTTTCACCGTGCAGGATGTCGAGCGAGATATCCTGCAGCACCCAGTTTGCGTCTTCATAGGCGAACCAGACCTTCCTGAACGCAATGGAGCGGCTGAATGGTGCCGGGGCATCTCCGCTTTGCGCATCGCTGTTTTTCTCCGGGGGTTCCTCGAGCAGCCGGAAAATGCGGTCGGAACTGGTGACGGCGGTCTGCATGATGTTGAACTTGTCGGAAAGGTGCTGAAGCGGGCGGAAAAAAAGCCAGATGTACTGTACGAATGAGACAACCACGCCGATGGTGAGATCGGCATTCAGGAGCCGCACCCCGCTGTACCAGATCACCAGGCCGGCCGCGACCGAACTGAGCAGTTCGATGACCGGGTAGTAAAGCGAAAAGTAGAATACCGTCCGGATATTGGCATCGCGGTGATCGGCATTGATGGCTGCATAGCCGGCGTATGCGGATTTCTCGCAACCGAAAAGCTGAACGACGTTCATGCCGGCGATATGCTCCTGAAAAAAGGAGTTCAGCCTCGCCAGATGGGTTCGTACATCCATGAACGCAGAACGGACACGGTTTTTGAACGCGATCGTCGCGTAGAGCATCAGCGGCAGGATGCCGAGCACCAGCAGCGTGAGCTGCCAGTCAAGCCAGAACATGAGCACCAGAATGAAAAGTACCTGCGAGATATCGCCGAGAATGGAGATGACGCCGCTTGAAAGCATTTCATTCAGCGACTCGACGTCATTGGTTGTTCTTGTAATGAGCCTTCCTATCGGATTCCGGTCATAGAATCTCGCGGGAAGCTTCTGCAGGTGTCTGAAAATGTCCATCCGTATCGCGCAAACCGCCTTCTGGCCGATAATCTGCGTGATCCATGTCGCACCATACTGTTTCAGTCCGTCGAGCAGAATCACGGCCACAAGCAGGAGGCTTGTCATGCCGAGGCCTTGCAGGTCGTGTTTTGCAATGTTGTCGTCGATGGCGATTTTCGTGAGAAATGGTCTGAGCGGACCGAAAACCGAGCCGGCAAGCGTGATGAGGATGGCGGCCGCTATGAGTGCCTTGTAGGGTCTGATATATGCGAGAAGCCTGGAGACGATATAGAGATCGACTGATCCTTTCCGTCTTTTTTTCAGCGTTTCGTCCTGTTGCGGTCTGAAGCTTTTCGCCGCTTGCGTTGCACTACTCATGTGGGGCTCTTGCCGGATAGGAATTCAGGGTGCTCAACGGCTCCAGGATGCTGAAACATGCTTTTCGATATGCAGCATCATTTCCGCCGCCAGCCTTTCGGCATCCTGCCGTGTCGGTGCTTCGGTGTAGATGCGTACGATGGGTTCGGTATTCGAAGCCCGGAGATGCGCCCAGCACCCGTCGAAATCGAGCTTCAGTCCATCGAGCCGGCTGACGGATGCGTCGGGGTACTCCGCAGCGACAGACCGGAACATGGCGTCGAGTTTCCCGGCATCGAGGGAGCCGAGCCGTATTTTTTCCTTTGCCATGACATAGTCCGGAAACTGCCGTCTGAATTGCGAAAGCTTTCCCTTTTCGTTCACCGAGCGCCAGTTGGTGAATGCCTGCACAAACAGTGCGATACCGGCAAGGGCATCCCGCCCGTAATGCAGTTCAGGAAGGATGATGCCTCCGTTGCCCTCGCCGCCGATGGTTGCGCCGACCTCCTTCATCATGGCCGTAACATTGGCTTCTCCAACCTTTGCGCTGTAGCAGGGCACGCCGTGCAGCCGGGCGATGTCGGCAAGCGCCCGGCTGCTTGAAAGGTTGTTGACGACCGGCCCCTTGTTGATGCCGAGGTAGAAGTCGGCACAGGCCACGAGACTGTACTCCTCGCCGAACAGCGAGCCGTCCTCGGAGATCACGGCAAGCCGGTCGACATCGGGATCGACGATCAGGCCGAAATCGCATCCCGAGCGGCGCATCAGGTCGATGGTTGCGCCGAGGTTCTCTTCCACCGGTTCGGGGTTTCTGGGGAACAGGCCTGTGCCTGTGCAGGCGGCAAGCACGAGATCGCCGATACCGAGCCTTCCGCAGAGCTCCGGTACGATGGCGTACCCCGCACCTTCCACGCAGTCGATGAGCACCCGGTAGTTTTGTGCGGCAATGGCACGGGGATCGATGAATGGCAGAGCGATGATCGTGTCGATATGGATGTTGTCGTAACCCGTGCTTCGGCTGATGGAGCCCACGGCGTTCCATGCCGCTGCCGGGAACGACTCCCCGCCGGCAATCGCCATAAACTCTTCCACCTCGGCAGCATCAAGAAATTCGCCGCGGTGGTTCAGCATTTTCAGGGCGTTCCATTCGACGGGATTGTGGGAGGCGGTAATGATCAGTCCTCCGTCCGCCTGTTCGGCAGCGGTAGCCATCTCGACCGTCGGTGTGGATGCTATGCCGATGTCAAGTACGTCGCAGCCGCTGAGGGCCAGCACATTGCCGACAAGTCCGGCGATCTGTTTTCCCGTCGGCCGGGTATCCCTTCCGATAACGATACGCGGGCGGACGCGCTCTCCACTCCTGCCGCGCATGGTCATCGAACGCCGTATCCATGCGGCGAACGCCGAAGCGAACGCCGTGAGATTCTGCGGGGTGAGGCTTTCTCCGACCACTCCACGGATACCGGAAACGCTGATCATCAGGCTCATAAATGCGGATGGTTAGGGTTGATCGTGTCAGGTTACCCGAAAATGCTGAACCAATATAACAAAAACCCGCCATTCCCCCTTTCCCGGCTTTGCGGCAGGCCTGTACCCGGACCCTGAACGCAATGTTTTTTGTTTTTGACTTTTTACGTATTCTTGTATATTACATGCCTTTTGTTATCAAGAAAAAGCAGACCAATACTCTAACAGCATCCGTTTATGCCTTTACACAAGTCGGCTGAGAAAAGACTCCGTCAGTCAGAGAGAAGAAACGCCAGGAACAGGGCAAGAAAAAAAGAACTGAAGGTGGTTCTGAAGAACATGCAGAAACTTATCGATTCCCGCGCCGACAAAAGCGAAGTCGAAGCGGCATACCGTTCTGCTGTCCAGAAGCTTGACCGCCTGGGCGTCAAGCGCTATATTCACGCCAACAAGGCATCCCGCAAGAAAGCACAGCTGACCAGGCTTCTCAACAGTTACGGTAAAGCAGAGTAATCGGGGTATTCGTCATACCGGTTTTCATTGTTACGATACCCGTCCGGTCCCCACTGCATATGCAGCAGTGAATACCGGGCGGGTTCAGACACTCCACTCATGTTTGCATATTTTCGCGGCAGACTGGTTTCAGCCCTGCCGGAAGAAGCTGTTGTCGATGTATCCGGTATCGGGTACCGGCTTCTCATTTCCTCATTTACCTACCGTCAGCTTCCCGATCCGGGCGAGGATGTCCTGCTGTATTCGCATCTTTCCGTCAAGGAGGATGCCCATCAGCTTTACGGTTTTTCAAGCGAGGCCGAGCGCCAGCTTTTCCGCCTGCTGCTGCTTGCTACCGGTGTCGGCCCGAAACTCGCCCTTGCCGTGCTTTCAGGCCTCCAGGTTCACGAAGTGCACGAGGCAATCGTGACCGGTTCGCCTGAAAAGCTTTACGGTATCAGCGGAGTGGGAAAGAAAACCGCGGCAAGGATCATTCTCGAACTGAGAGACCGGATTCTCAAAATGTCTCCGGTCTCCGGCAAGCCTGCCGGCCAGGAATCACCCGGACACCTTGCTTCACAGGTGAGGGACGATGCCTTCGCAGCCCTCGTGACCCTCGGTTTTTCACGAAATGCGGTTCAGAAAGCCGTAACGGTCATTCTTGAGGGGAATCCCGGTCTCGGTGTCGAAGAGGTGGTGAAGTCGGCACTTGTCTCGATGCATAACCCATAGCCAGGGGGCGGTACGTTGGATTACCAGCAAGCACTTGATTTCCTCTATCCTCTGCACCGGTTCGGCATGAAGCCCGGCCTCGATCGTGTCAGGCGTCTGCTCGATGTTTTCGGATCGCCCCAGGAGCGGCTCGGCACCATCGTGCATGTAGCCGGAACAAACGGAAAAGGTACGACGGCCTCGGCAATTGCCGCAATCTTTCAGGCGGCCGGGAAAAAAACAGCGCTCTATACTTCTCCCCATCTTGTCGATTTTACCGAGCGGATGCGTATCGACGGGTTCCCGATAGCACCGGAAAGGGTCGCCGCCTACTGTTCGGTCATGAAGGATGCGGTTGTATCGCTCCAGGCAACGTTCTTCGAAGCCACGACAGCACTTGCCTTCGCATGGTTCGCCGATGAATCGGTCGATGCGGCGGTTATTGAAACCGGCATGGGCGGACGGCTTGATGCCACCAATGTCGTTCAGTCCGATTATGCGCTCATCACTTCGATCGGGCTTGATCATACCGCCTGGCTCGGCGCCTCCCTGTCCCTGATCGCCCGTGAAAAAGCCGCGATCATCAATGTGAATTCACGGGTTTTTACCGCGGTTACCGATTCAGAAGCACTCAGCGAAATAGTCCGTGCCGCCGAACTGAACCGGGTTCCGCTTTTCAGAACGGGAAAGGATGCCGCCGTTACGGTACAGCGGCAGGAGCCGGGGATGCTGGAGTTTTCGCTCTCCACTCCGGTGCGGGACTACCCGCGGCTGCAGGCACCCCTGACAGGCGCTTTTCACACCTCCAATCTTGCGCTTGCCGTCATGGTTGCCGAACAGGCCGGTATCGGCGAGGCGGCAGTCCGCAAGGGACTTGCAGACATGCTGCTGACCGGTTACCGTGCCCGGCTGGAAAAGATCGGTTCAAGGCCCGATATCCTGCTCGATGTTTCACACAATGCGGACGGCATGAAAAAAACCGCCGAGGCCATATCGTCATTCAGAAGCCGCTACCATCGCGTCTATGTGCTGATCGGCCTGTCTTCCGACAAGGATGCCCGTGCCGTTGTCCGTCATCTCCTTTCGCTTGAGGCCCGGTTTGCCGTGGTGACGATTCCCTCCGAAAGAAGTATCCCGTCGGGAGAGCTCGGTGCTTTACTGCAGGAGGAAGGGGCATGGGTGTCTGTTTTCGAAACCCCGGAAGAGGGTTTTGACGACCTCCGGCGACGTGCCGGTACCGATGACCTCATTCTCGTGACCGGCTCCTTTTTTCTTGCCGGAGAAATTCTCAGGCTGAAGCGCCTGCATCCGTGACAAGAGGCATATGCATGTTGCCCCGGTACTTTTTTATCAGAAAAAATTATATATTTGCATTAACTACAAGAAATCTTCTTGCATCCGTCTGGAACGTCCCTTTTGATACATCCCTGTTACATCCCTTTTTCATATACGGGCCCGGTTCCTCTGTATCCTTCTTTCCACATTTTTTCATGTCGAATGCCAGGGTTTTACCGGTAAAACGTCAAACATGCAGTAATGCGGCTTACAGGTCCCTTTCCGCCGGGCGTGCCCTCCCGATGTTCCGGCAATGTTCCGCGGCTTTTTTAACCACCACGATTTGAATACAATCACCAAAAATACCATGTCGAACAATTCGGTTTCCAAGGGTCTGGACATCAATGTACTCCAGAAAAAGAAAGTGTATGAGTTGAATGCTCTTGCAAAAGAGATCGGGGTATCTGCAGCCGGACTGCGCAAAGAGGAGCTGATTTTCAAGATCATAGAAGCACAGTCGCAGAAAACCACCGATCCCGAAAGCGCCCAGGTCATGGTCAATACCGGCGTGCTCCAGGTCATCCCCGAAGGGTACGGCTTTCTCCGGTCGGCAAATTACAACTACCTCTCGTCCCCGGACGATATCTACGTTTCACCCTCACAGATCAAGCGCTTCAATATGCGGACCGGCGACACGGTTTCCGGACAGGTTCGGGCTCCGAAGGAGGGCGAGCGTTTTTTTGCGCTGCTGAAAATCAATACCATCGACGGCAACGATCCCGAGATCACCAGAGAGCGTCCGTTCTTTGAAAATCTCACCCCGCTCTTTCCCCATGAACGCCTGAAACTTGAAACCCGCCAGACGGAGTACTGCGGCAGGATCATGGATATTTTCACCCCGATCGGCAAGGGGCAGCGCGGCCTGATCGTCGCACAGCCGAAGACCGGCAAGACCATGCTGCTGCAGATGATCGCCAACGCCATCATCAAGAACCACCCTGAGGTCTATCTGATCGTGCTGCTCATCGACGAACGTCCCGAAGAGGTGACCGACATGGCGCGCAGTGTCGAGGCGGAGGTGGTGAGCTCCACTTTCGACGAGGATCCCGAGCGTCATGTGCAGGTGGCCGACATGGTGCTGGAAAAAGCCAAGCGGCTTGTCGAGGTGGGCACGGACGTGGTTATCCTGCTTGACTCCATCACCAGGCTCGCCCGCGCGCACAACACCATCATTCCGCACTCCGGCAAGATCCTTTCGGGAGGTATCGACGCCAATGCGCTGACCAAGCCGAAACGCTTTTTCGGTGCAGCCCGAAACATCGAGGAGGGAGGAAGTCTGACCATCATCGCCACGGCGCTTGTCGATACCGGTTCTCGAATGGACGACGTTATCTTCGAGGAGTTCAAGGGTACCGGCAACATGGAGCTCGTTCTCGACCGCCGGCTTTCCGAACGACGCATCTTTCCGGCCATCGACATTCTCCGTTCCGGCACGAGGAAGGAGGAACTGCTCTTCAGCCAGGAGGAGCTGTCGAGAACCTGGCTTCTGAGAAAATATCTTGCCGACAAGAATCCTGTCGAATGCATGGAGTTCATGCGGGAGAAAATGGGAGACACAAAGGACAACAAGGAGTTTTTCAAGTACATGAATGCCTGAGTCCTGCCCGGCGAATCAGCCGGAAGCGGAAAGAAAGAAGAGAGTTCTTTGCAGATTATTAAAATAATCCTATATTATCACCCTTTAAAACAAGAGGAAATTTTACATGCCTTGCGGAAAAAAGAGAAAGCGTCATAAGATGGCGGTACACAAGCGCAAGAAGATGCGCCGGAAAAACAGGCACAAGAAGCGTCTGCGTTACCAGAACAAGTAAGTTCCCGGTGGCTTTCCGTACTGTTGTTTCAGGTCGAGAATATAGCTCAGTCGGTAGAGCAACTGCCTTTTAAGCAGTGGGTCGAAGGTTCGAGTCCTTCTATTCTCACGATAGAGAATGTTCTTTCTGTTGTTCTGATGCCCGAGTGGTGGAATTGGTAGACACACTATCTTGAGGGGGTAGCGCCGCAAGGTGTAGGAGTTCGAATCTCCTCTCGGGCACATCTTATTCCGTAAAAGCCGCTGTTATGCGGCTTTTTTGTTGAACGGCAGTTATCAACGATTCATCATTGACATGAACATCGCCGTCTGCATCTGTGAGGTGCCCGATCCCGTCCTGCCGGTAACCGTGACTGACGGAACACCCGATCTTTCGCGGGTGAGCCGCATCATGAACCCCTATGACGAATACGCCGTCGAGGAAGCCGTCAGGCTGAAAGAACGGTTTCCCGGATCGCCTGTCACGGCATTTACGGTTACGTCGTCCGGAAGCGGCCGGGAGGCGCTGCTGAAGGCGCTTGCCATGGGTGCGGACAGGGCCGTCGAGGTGCTTTCCGCTTCGTTGGCGGACTCCTTTCAGATCGCCTCGATGCTCTCTGCTGCAATCCGCACAACCTTTCCGGATGCTTTGCCGCAACTTGTCTGCTGCGGCCGGGAGTCTTCCGATTACCGGAGCGCTGCTGTCCCCGCCATGCTTGCCGGCATGCTGGGGATGGCTTATGCGGGAGCCGTTACAGCTTTCAGGGCGTCGGATGGAGTTCTGGAGCTTGAGCGCGAGACCGAAGGCGGAGTGGAGTGTCTCGAAGCCTGCTATCCCCTTGTTTTCTCTGCTGAAAAGGGGTTAAACACGCCAAGGAAAACCGGCATCCGCCAGGTCATGGAAGCCCGCAGAAAACCGCTTGAAACCCTGCATGTTGCCCCTCCTCCCGGTCCGCTGGTTCGTTTCTGCAGTGCGGAACCTGTGACGCGCAAAAGGGTGTGCCGGTTCGCAGCCTCACCTGAAGAGCTTGCCGGACTGCTGCTTCGTGCAGTACAAGGTGATGCAGGAGAGGGGGGGTAACGGCATGGCAGCATACCTGGTTTTTCTCGAACAGCGCGACGGCATCCTCGCGGAAGCCTCTGTGAATCTCTGGCATCGGGTTCAGCACCATGCCGTCCCCGGCGCTGACCGGGTCTCCGGGTTCGTTGCCGGTCCGCTTCGTCCCGGGGCTCTTGAGCCGCTGTTCGGCGCCGGTGTTGTCCATCACGCTGCCGAAGAGCGTCTTGCCCGTTCCTCCGAAACCACGCTTTCCCGTTTGCTGGCTGCTCTTGCCGCAAGAGAAGCGATTACCGATATTGTCATCGCTTCCACATCGGCCGGCAAGCGTCTCGCCCCTTGCCTTGCCCAGGCGACAGGCGCCTCGCTGCTTTCAGGATGCGTTGCCGGTGGTTTTCAGGAGCCGGTGTGCAGGCGCCCCATCCATTGCGGTTCGATTCTGGTGGCCTGTGTTCCCGAAGCGCCGGTCAGGATTTATCTGCAGGACAGACTTCCACAGGTACTCTTTACCGGAACGGAACATCCCCGGAGCGTTGCGTTCGACATCGTGCCGCATCTGGACGCGGATGAGAAGATGAACCCCGCTGTGCGTTCCATCACGGAGATATCCCGGCAGCGGGACATTTCGGAAGCCGGCATCATTGTGGCCGGCGGACGGGGTATGGGCGGGCCGGAAGGCTTTCTTCTGCTTGAAAAGCTTGCCGCCCTGCTGGGCGGGAGCGTGGGGGCGAGCCGCTCGGCAGTCGATGAGGGGTGGCGGCCTCACGGCGACCAGATCGGACAGACCGGCAAGTCGGTGTCGCCCGATCTGTATATCGCGGCGGGCATTTCCGGAGCGCTGCAGCATCTGGCAGGCCTTTCGGCAGCGCGGACCATCGTGGCCATCAACGCCGATCCCGACGCCCCGGTTTTCGGCGTGGCCGATTACGGAATCGTCGGTGACGTCCTCGCGGTGCTGCCCCGCCTGATCGATGTCCTCGGGGATGTTTTGCCGAAGAAATGATTAACCGTACTTTTCTGTTATAACAACCGGTACCATTAATTTTCCGGGAATTGCCGGTTCCCCACAACCATACAGAGCGATGCGTAAACTACAGGTAGATATACTCGGTCTTTCGACAAGTCCTCATACGAACGGAGCTTACGCCCTCATTCTTTATGAAGTCGAGGGCAAGCGCAAGCTTCCGATCATCATCGGCGGCTTCGAGGCCCAGGCCATCGCGCTCAAGCTCGAGAACATCAAGCCTCCCCGCCCCTTCACGCACGACCTTTTCAAGAACATCTCCGATGTTTTCGGCCTGCATGTCAACGAGATCGTCATCGACGAACTGCACAATGAAACCTTTTACGCCAAGATCGTCTGCGAGCTGGGAGGGGAGACCCATGAGATCGACGCGAGACCAAGCGACGCCATTGCCATCGCCGTGCGCTTCAACGCCCCGGTGTTCGTGACCGAGGATATCATGGATGAAGCCGGCATCAGGGAAGAGCAGAAAGAGGAGGGGGAGAGCGAAGAGCCTGAAGAGTCCTCTGCCGGGGAGATCGAAGCTGCCGCCGCGGAACCGAAATCTCCCGCAGGCAAGCTCGATGAGCTGGAAGCGAGACTCGATGATGCCATCAGCCGCGAAAATTACGAGGAGGCCGCCAGGCTCCGCGACGAAATCTCCCGCCTGAAAGGGATTGTCTGAATAAGTCGGAGATTTTCCTGTAAAGGCGTTACCCTCATCATGAAAAAAGGCTCCCGTACGGAGCCTTTTTTCATGATCGCGACCGATGCCGAGCTGTCAGAATCCTACGCGGAGGCCGAGCAGGATGTTGTGGCTTGCAACATTCATGTTGACTCCCTGAACGGAAAAGTCGGTGGTTGCAAAGTAACGGTAGCGGGCATCGAGCGCAATATTGGTGCCGATCGGTACGGCAAGACCAGCTCCAACCTGCCAGGCAAGGGTGGTTTCACTGACATCCACGCTGCCCTCATCTTCCCCGATGGCATCGCCATAACGGAAATCTTCAAAGCTGACCTGAGCCACACCAACGCCGGCCGTGGCATAGAGGTCAACGCCGCCGAGATCGATGTCGTAGTAGCCGTTGGCCATGAGCGAAAGCACGGAGATATCACCTTCTGCCGGAACTCCGACACCTTCAATGGTAAGCTCCGGCTCATCTACTTCGATCGCATTGACTCCGTCGATATCGTTCTGCTGGTAGCCGATTTCGGCTTCGAGGCGGTAGTCGCCGTAATCGCAGCCTATAGCGCCAAGCAGGGTCAAACCTGAGCCCATATCCAGTTTCTGATCGGTAGCGGTGCGAGTATCACCCATCTTGATATCGTTCATCCAGGAGATGCCCGCCATGCCGCTAAAAGTGAGAGATTCTTTTTCATGTGGATACACGTTGGAGGTTAACGAAAATGACTGGTTGAAATATATCACTTTCATAATGATGTCGTCAGCAGAAATGTCGGCGGCGGCAAAGTAGAGGCAGTGGGTATCGAGCAATAGCGCGACATTAGCGCTTGGATTTGGTTTGGTGGGAATGGGAGCTTGTCGACAAGCTACTGCCGACCGATATCGAGAGGGTTAAATGCAGAAAGCCCCATTAATGGGGCTTTCTGCATTTAACGAAAACTCTGAAGAAGCTTAGAAGCCGACTCTCAGACCGAGCAGTACGCTGTGGCTTTCGATGTTCATATCCTGATTAGTATAAGTTGACACATTATCAGGAGTGAAGTCGGTGGTTGCAAAATAGCGATAGCGTGCATCGATTTTGATATTATCAGCGACAGGCACAGCTATACCGGCACCAATCTGGTATGCCAGCGTGGTTTCGTGTACAGTGTAACCTCTATCAAAACCATCATCATAAACATCGTCAAAGGTTACCTGAGCTACTCCGATACCTGCAGTAGCATACAGCTCAACACCGCCGAGATCGAAGTCGTAGTAGCCGTTTGCCATGAGTGAAAGCAAGGATACATCTCCTTTCATATCAGACGAGGGGCTACCATTATCGGAATAGGAGTCGATCTCGTTCTTCTGGTAGCCGAGTTCAGCTTCGAGGCGGTAGTCGCCGTAATCGCAACCGATAGCTCCGGCCAAGCTCAGTCCTGAGCTTACGTCAAGTTCGTCACGGTCTTGATTTCCATCATAGTAAGAATCGTCAGCCTGAATATCGTTCATCCAGGAGATGCCCGCCATGCCGCTGACATAGTGATCAGCTGCGGAAGCAGGAGCGGCCCAGCAGCCGACAACCAGAAATGCAGCCAGAAGTGAAAGATTTTTTTTCATTGTTTCCTCCATAGGGTTTTGGTTCGTAGGAATCGAGATAGAAAAAAACAGATAGAACTCACGCTCCAAAAAGCTGGTCTATATTGTCAAAAGATACATTTACTTTCTGTATTTGTCAAAGTTTTCACAAGTTCGGAACCATTTGTCAGGCGCCGACCGCTTTCTCACTCCGCCATCGTTCCGAAGGTGAACATGAACTTCCACCCCTTCTCGTCGTCGCCCGGTACCTTGTCGAACCCGTAGCCGTAGTCGAGGCCAATCAGGCCGATAATCGGCAGGTAGAGCCGGAGGCCGAGACCTGCCGATTTTTTCAGGTCGCCGAAGTTCACCGCATCCATGTCCTTCCACAGGTTGCCGGCTTCGAAAAACGCCAGCGCGTAGATGCTTACCGAGGGAGAGAGCGTGATGGGATAGCGCAGTTCGGTGCCGAATTTCGAATACACCGTGCCGCCGTAGAGGTCGGAGTCCTCGTCGAGCGGTTCGCTGTCGCCGAGGCTGCGGTCGTCGTATCCCCTCAGCGGAATGGTGGGCAGCGATGAAAGGCCGCTGCCTCCCATGTAGAAGTAGTCGGTATAGGGCAGGTAGTCATCCTTGTCGAAGGTCGACAGATAGCCGTGCTGCGTCGAGAGGTTCAGTACGAGATTTTTCGTCAGCGGGAAGTACCAGCTGGAGTTCAGGGTGAACTTGTAGAAATTGATCGATCCCGGCAGCGGCCCTCCGGCAAGCTGTGCGGTCAGCACGTTCCTGCTGCCCCTGCGGGGATAGATCGGGCTGTCGATGCTGTTTCTCGAAATGGTCTGCGTGATGGAGAACTCGTCGGCCTCCTCCGGCGCATCGCCTTCATCTTCGATAAAGCTGACGAAACCGCCTTCGCTGTGGAGGTATTTCAGCTTCCAGTTGATGGTGAAGTAGTCGTCCGGCCAGGTGAGGCGCCGTCCTACCGAGAGGGTCGCGCCGTACTGGTCGATGGTTTTTTTGTTTTCATCGGTGCCGTCATCGGTGAAGTCGTAGGTGCGGTGCGTCTTGAAGAGCGAGAAACCAACGGCGGTCGGCCCTCCGAACGCCCACGGCTCGGTAAAGGAGAGGCCTATTGTGCTGTAGTTGTCGTTGCCGAACTGCCACTGCAGCGAGAGCTTCTGGCCGTCTCCGTGCGGCAGCGGACGGTACGCATCGGGGTTGAAAATATCCTGCAGAGAAAAGTTGTTGAAGGTGACCCCGAGCGCTCCGGTAAACCCGTTCGAACCGCTGTAGCCTACCGATGCATTGAAGGTGTCGGTCTGTTTTTCCGTGACGCCGTAGGTGATGTCAACGGTATTGTTCTCCTCGTTCGGCTGGATGTCGGGTTTGAGCGATTCCGCATCGAAGTAGCCGAGCATGTTGATTTCCCTGATGCTGCGCACGACGTTCTTGCGGCTGAACATGTCGCCGGGTATCGTGTAGAGTTCACGGCGGATGACGTGATCCTTGGTTTTGGTGTTCCCGGTGATGTTCACGGTGTTGAGCTGGAACTGCTCGCCTTCCCGAATGTAGATCATGAGGTCGACCCGGCCGGGCTCCGTGACCTGCTCCTCGAGCTTTGCCCTGAATGCAAGGTATCCCCGGTCGAGGTAGAGGGAACTGACGTCGGAGTTGTCCTGCGAAAAGTTCAGGCGCTCCTGGATGAGTTTTGCGTTGTACCGGTCGCCGCTTTTGATCCCGAAGGTTTTCTCGATAAGTTCCGTTGTGGCGAAATCCTTGGTGTTGCCGGTAAAGGAGACGTTCCCGATGTGGTATTCAGGTCCTTCCTCAAGGTAGATGTCCAGATACAGCCCTTTCCTGTCATCGGTATAGGTGATCTCGTCGTTCAGAATCCGGGCGTCCCGATAACCGTGCTCGCGGTAGAACTCCACCAGCAGGCTCTTGTCGTCCTGAAACTTGTCCTTGTCGAGTTTCGGCGAACCGAACAGCTTCCGCCACCAGGAGTTCTGGGAAGTTTCCTTGAAGACGCCCCTGAGTTTTCCCTGGCTGAAGGCGTTGTTGCCGTGGAAACGGATTTTTTCGATAGCCACCTTGCTGCCCTCATTGATGGCGATGACGGCCTTCACCCGGTTTGCCCCGGTTTCCTGCAGGCGGTACTGCGCTCCGGCGGTCAGGTACCCTTTTCCTGCATAGAGCTTCTCGATCCTGTTGACGGCCGTGAGCAGTTCCTGTTCGCTGATCTTCTTGCCGGTTCTTATTTCAGCGGTTCTCTGCAGTTCCTCGCTGTCGAACTTGTCGTTGCCTTCAAACGACACCGATTCGAGCAGGGGCAGTTCGCGCACAATGAATTTCAGCGAAACCGCCCTGCCGGCATGTTCGGTTTTTTCAACGCTGATTTCGGAGAACTGCTGCAACTGCCAGAGATACTGCAGCGCGCCGGAAATTTCCGGGCCGGGAATCGATATCCGGTCGTTGACCTTGAGCGGAAGACTTGCGGCAAGCTCACCGGCGTTGAGTGATTCAAGACCGCTGAAGGTGATACCGGTAAGGGTATACAGGTTTTTCTTCTCCGCAGTGCTGTTCTGCTGTCGCGTTGTCCGGGCTTTTTCAGCTGCTTTCGTTTTTGCTTCAACAGGAGTGCCTGCTGCGTCGAGAGCGAGAGCAACAAGAACCAGGGCTATCAGTTTGCGCATTTTTTTCATTGAACTTCCGTGTCGGTCAGGGTTGAAATCTTACTTGTTGGCTGTTTGTTTTGTCTTGATCTGCTCGCTTGTCTGGCCGAAACGCCGTTCCCTGCTCTGGAAATCCCTGATGGCATCGTAGAGCTGGGTACGACGGAAATCAGGCCAGTAGGTGTTGGTGAAATAAATTTCGGTATAGGCGCTCTGCCAGAGCATGAAGTTGCTGATCCTGAACTCGCCGCTGGTGCGGATAAGGAGTTCCGGATCAGGAATCATGTGTGTGGAAAGATATGATTCAAGAAGCTGTTCGTCAATGTCCGCCGGATCGAGCTTGCCGTTTTTTGCATCGAAAGCCATGGATCGGCATGCCTGCAGGATATCCCATTTCCCGCTGTAGCTGAGCGCAATGTTCAGCATCAGCCGGCTGTTGTTTTTGGTAAGCTCCATGGTTTCGCAGAGCACGCGACGGACGTTTTCCGGCAGGAGGTTCATGTTGCCGATCACCTGCAGACGGATGTTGTTGTCATGGAGCTCCTGTGTTTCCCTGCGGAGCACCCGGATGAGCAGCTGCATCAGCGCGGATACCTCTTTTTCAGGTCTTTTCCAGTTCTCGGTTGAAAAGGTGAACAGCGTCAGGTAGCCGATGCCGAGCTGGGCGCACGCTTCCACCACATCCCTGACCGAATCCACTCCGGCGGCATGCCCCTCGATTCTCGTTTTGCCTTTCAGACGTGCCCACCGCCCGTTGCCGTCCATGATGATGGCGATATGGTGCGGCAGTTCGCAGGTAGCCCTGATTTCTTCCTGTGCTTCCGCATCGACGGCGTCTATGTCCGATGAAAACCAGTGGGGCTTGAAGGCTGATGAGAGATCGATAGTTGCTATGCGAGCCATATGGTAAGTAATTCTTGGTGTCAACCCTGACAACGAAGTTGTCTCCCGCGGGGGATAACCTGAGTTCAGCCTGCTGAATTCGAAAACACTTCAAATTGAATAATATGCAGTTATTTCTTATTATACAAACCTTACATGGACAGGAAGATTCCGCGTACCGGTGTTTCATGACCCCCGGGAAACGGGCTTCCGGTTCCGCTTGCGGTACCCTTCCATCAATACAATACGGAACAGACGTGCAATTCAGTAGTTACCAGGATCTGCGCCAGGCGCTGATTTCCCGCCGCATAAGCTGTGAAGAGGTCGTGCGGGATTATCTCGAACGGATAGACCGGCATTGTGACGACAACATCTATATAACGGTTTTTCATGAACAGGCGCTCCGGAGAGCCCGTGATCTCGACGGAAAGCTCAATGCAGGCGGAGAGCCGGGGAGGCTGTTCGGCATGCCGATGGCCATCAAGGACAATATCGCCATGAAAGGTGCCAGGCTTACCTGCGCATCGCGAATTCTCGAGGGGTACGAGAGCGTCTATGACGCAACGGCAGTTCAGCGGCTTGCTGCCGAGGATGCGGTTTTTCTCGGCAAGACCAATATGGACGAGTTCGCCATGGGAAGCTCCAATGAAAATTCCGCCTTCGGCGCCGTGCCCAACCCGTTCGATAAAGGCAGGGTGCCCGGAGGGAGTTCCGGGGGATCGGCCGCGGCGGTTGCCGCGGGCCTGGCGCTTGTGGCGCTCGGTTCCGATACCGGAGGTTCGGTCCGCCAGCCTGCGGGATTCTGTGACATCGTCGGTCTGAAGCCGACCTATGGACGGATTTCACGATACGGTCTTGTCGCCTTCGCTTCCTCGTTCGACCAGATCGGCGTGCTTGCATGCAACTGCGACGACGCCGCGCTTGTGCTCGGGGTGATGGCCGGCAAGGATGAGCATGACGCCACCTCATCCTCCCATGATGTTTTGGATTACGGCGTGACGATGGAATCGGCTGACATCGAGGGACTGAGAATCGGGGTGCCGAAGGAATTTTTTCACGGAAGCCTGAATCCTGAAGTTGCGGACATGGTCTGGGCGAAGCTTCACGAGTGCAGGGAGCGGGGAGCGGAGCTGGTCGACATCGCGCTTCCGGAAAGTGATTATGCCATAGCCGCATACTATATTCTCGTCACCGCCGAGGCCTCCTCGAATCTTGCCCGCTTCGACGGCGCCCGTTACGGTTACCGTTCAGCCCTGTCGGAGGATGTCCAGGCCATGTATGTGAAATCGAGAACCGAAGGGTTCGGCAAGGAGGTCAAGCGGAGGATCATGCTCGGCACCTATGTGCTGTCGGCAGGTTATTACGATACTTACTACAAAAAGGCCCAGCAGGTCAGGCGGGTTTTTCAGGACAGGTACCGCGAGGCCCTGCAGAAGGTCGATGTCATTGCCGGCCCGACCTCTCCGTTTCCGCCGTTCGGTATCGGCGAGAAAATGGCCGATCCGCTTGAAATGTATCTTGCCGATGTGTTCACCGTTCCGGCCAGCATTGTCGGCATGCCGGCGGTAAGCGTGCCTGTGGGGCTTGACAGCAGGAGCCTTCCGGTAGGGATGCATCTGATCTGTGATTTCTTCGAAGAAGGGAAGCTGCTGGGGATCGCACGGCATATGCAGCGCCGGAAGGCTTCCCCGGCAGTTGTTTCATAACTATCAACTTCATCGCCATGAGTGTTTTAGTCAACAAGGATACCCGTCTGCTCGTCCAGGGAATTACCGGAGGAGAGGGCACGTTTCATACTTCGCAGATTCTCGAATACGGCACCAATGTCGTTGCCGGAGTTACTCCCGGCAAAGGCGGAGTGCTTTACCACGGCAACGAGAAAGACCGTTTCTGCCGTCCGGTTCCGGTGTTCAATACCGTCCGGGAAGCGGTTGAGAAAACCGAGGCCAATACCTCGGTTATTTTCGTGCCGGCTCCGTTTGCCGGAGATGCCATCATGGAGGCGGCCGATGCAGGTCTGAAGGTCATCATCTGCATCACCGAGGGTCTTCCGGTCAACGACATGATGAAGGCGTACGCTTTTGTCCGGGAGAAAGGTGCGGTGCTTGTCGGTCCGAACTGTCCCGGTGTGATCACTCCCGGGGAAGCCAAGATCGGCATCATGCCGGGTTTCATCCACAAGAAGGGCTCGATCGGGGTTGTTTCGCGCAGCGGGACCCTCACCTACGAGGCGGTTCATCAGTTGACGGCCGTCGGCCTCGGCCAGTCGACCTGCATCGGTATCGGGGGAGATCCCATCATCGGCACGCGCTTTATCGACGCAGTCAAGATGTTCTCCAGGGATGACGAGACCGAAGGGCTGGTGATGATCGGTGAAATCGGCGGCAGCGCTGAAGAGGAAGCTGCCGAGTACATCAGAAAGTATTTCAAAAAACCGGTTGTCGGCTTTATCGCGGGCAGAACTGCGCCTCCCGGCCGCAGGATGGGGCATGCCGGAGCGATCGTTTCGGGAGGAAAGGGTACCGCCGAGGATAAAATACGGGCCATGGAAGCTGCCGGGATCCGTGTGGTGGACAACCCCGGAGACATCGGCCAGGCCATGCTGAAGGCGCTCGGCAGGTAATATTCCCTTGAGAGCGCGTTGCGACGAAACGAGGCTGTCTCAGAAGCAACACTGAGACAGCCTTTTTATTGCTCCCCACCGAACAGGATGATCAACGGCACAAGAAAAAAGCGGGATATCATCCCGCCATCCTGGCAATGTTGTGTGCCATTGCCGCCAGTTCCATTTCGATTTCCCCTTTCTTAAGGCCTCGCACTCTGAATCCATAGCCCTGAATCTGCTGCGCTTCCAGCCATGCGTAATTTTCTTCCCGACCAAGCGATGCGGAGGCAGCAGCAGGTTCTCCTGCCTGAAAAATTGATATGTTTGCAAAAACGAAAAAAGTGATTAAATTAACAATTGTTAAGAAACGAAACCGGAATACGAACATGAAACATCCGAAAACCCGAATGATGTGCCGCAGCTGTCGCCATGGCGAATCAGCACCTGCCGGTATAAACACGAGAGGATACGGGATGTGACATGCATGTTTCATACTTGGGATCTGTCTCCTGAAAGCCGGTTCAAAGTGCCAGAACCGGCTTTTTTTATTTCCTGAAATAACTCATAAAAAACAAGTACCGCCATGTCCGTTCATACCCCGGAAACAAACAGCCAGGCCATACCGCTGCCCATTGTGAAGCTCAACCGCACCGTGCTGCTTGCCGGCGTTACCGGAGCGATCGCTTTGCAGCAGCCCGTCTTCATTACCGTGCTCTTCCTTGTCATCCTGCCGGCAGTGCTTTTCGGCAGGCGTGCCAGCCTGATCTATATTATCGGCTCGCGCCTGCTTGCCCGGCAGAACGAGGGGGCTCCCGTGGAGAGCCCGCAGCTGATGCGCTTCAACAACGCCATCGCTGCAATCCTGCTTGGCTCGGCGCAGCTTGCGTTCCTGCTTGATGCGCCGCTGGGTGGATGGGTGCTTTCCGGCATCGTGGGGATTGCGGCCGCCGTGGCGCTCGGTGGGTTCTGCTTCGGCTGCTTCCTGTACTACCAGTTCAACCTGCAGCGCTACAGGCTTTTCGGAAAATGAACCTCGCTTTCCTCTCAACAACAGCAAGAAAAGACAACGCCATGAAACAGAACAAACCCTACCGTTTCGAAACCCTTGCCCTGCATGCCGGCCAGCCGGTCGATGACACCCTCTCCCGCGGAGTGCCGGTCTACAGGACGACATCGTATCTTTTCAGGGATACGGAACATGCGTCGAACCTTTTTGCCCTGAAAGAACTCGGCAATATCTATACCCGACTCATGAATCCTACCACCGATATTCTCGAACGTCGCATAACGGAGCTTGAAGGCGGGGCCGCCTCGGTTGCGCTCGCATCTGGAACGTCGGCCATCTTTTATGCCATCATCACCCTGGCCGAAGCGGGAGACGAGATCGTAGCCGCCAGCAACCTCTACGGAGGAACCTATACGCAGTTTGACGCCATCCTGCCGAAACTTGGCATTAAGGTGAACTTCGTCGATCCCGGGGACCCGGAAAACTTCCAGCAGGCCATCACGCCAAAGACCAGGGCGCTCTTCATCGAAACCATCGGCAATCCTGCGCTCGACTACACCGACGTTAAGGCTGTCGCAGATGTCGCGCACCGGAACGGACTTCCGCTGATCGTCGATGCGACCTTCACGACCCCCTGGCTCCTGAACACAATCGAACTCGGAGCGGACATCGTGGTGAATTCGCTGTCGAAATGGATCGGCGGGCATGGCACCGCCATAGGAGGGAGCATTACCGATGCCGGACGGTTCGACTGGTCGAAAGGCCGCCACCCGCTCTTCACGGAACCTGATGCCAACTATCACGGGCTGCGGTGGGCGCTCGATCTTCCCGAACCGCTCGCCCCTGTCGCTTTTGCCCTGCGGGTACGAACCGTACCGCTGCGGAATCTCGGTTCGTGCATTTCGCCCGACAATGCGTGGATATTCCTGCAGGGGCTTGAAACCCTGCATGTGCGGATGGCCCGGCATTGCGAGAACGCCCTGAAAGTTGCCGGTTACCTGCAGGAGCATCCGAAAGTGGCCTGGGTTCGCTATCCGGGCCTGCAGAACGACCCGTCCCATGCTGCGGCATCGAACGTGCTGAAAAACGGGTTCGGGGGAATGGTGGTGTTCGGGCTGAAAGGCGGGTATGATGCTGCTGTCGGGCTGATCGACTCCATCGACATTTTCTCTCACCTTGCCAATGTCGGCGATGCCAAGAGCCTTATCCTGCACCCGGCCAGTACCTCCCACAGCCAGTTGTCCCGGGAACAGCGATTGCAGGGAGGACTTCCCGACGATCTGATCCGGCTCTCCATCGGGCTGGAACATCCCGACGACCTTATCGATGCCCTTGATAAGGCGCTTCGGAATCTTCCCTGAATGACAGAGGAAAGCCTTCAGCAACGATGGGATCAGGGGTTGCCCGTTACGGGGCAACCTCTCCAACCCACTTCCGGAGCTTCTCCTGCAGCTCGTCCCTGACCGCGCGGAACAGCGCAAACTGTTCATCCACACTGCCGGAGATGGCCGCAGGGTCATCGACCGGCCAGTAATACCGGTTCCCGTCCATCAGGCCGGGCCATATTCTCGGACAGGTCGCCTGCGCCCGGTTGCACACAACAATGAGATAGTGAACAGGTACCTTTCCGAGATAGACTTCAACTGTTTTGGGTTTCTGGCTGCCGATATCGATACCGATTTCCCGCATGACTTCAACCGCAAGGGGATGCACCGCGTCTTTTGGCTCGAGTCCGGCGCTCATCGCCTCGAAACGGTCACCTGCAAGAGTACGCAGCAATCCCTCGGCCATCTGGCTTCGAGCCGAATTGCCGGTACAGAGAAAAAGCACGTTTTTTTTCTTTTCCATGATCGGAAGGGATAGAACGTTAATGAAACCGTACTGCCGTTCGCACAGTCCTCGTCAATTCAGCAGCGATCAGAAAGGTTTTTTTCGTGAAGCGCTGTGCTGTAGCATTTCATTGGTTACGATAAAAGAGGTCATCACGCTCAATTCCAGCAATGTGATCCTGATCCGGCGTTCTTGATGCCTGTTGTGCCTGACGACCATGACGGCAAATCTTCTTTTCAGCCCAGACAAGAAGCCTGCATTGTGCAGCGAAGGTCCATTGCCGATACTGATTTTTCAACCCCGGATCGATCTTCGAATCTCTGACTGTCCTGCCAGGGCTCAGGAACACGAGCATCCCTGATATCCGGCAAATCGTCATCAATGGCACTGTTTTTCAAGATATATCCGGAATTATTGAGGCATTGTTGCCGGCAGGTTACGGAAACGTTAAATCGGCAGAAAGAAAGCTCAGGACCTCCCGGTCAAAGTATTGCTCTCCCTGTTTTCCCGCAAAATTCGTTATATCTCATAATACATAACGAGAGTCTACAGAAAAGCCTGCCTGCAAACGAGGCATAACGACATAATCCAACCTGAATGTAAGAATATAATCGGCACTCCCGGGATTTATCCTTATTATTTAAGGTTTATTATTTTAATATTCTTAATTTATTATTAATATACCAGTATTGACAGCATAATCAAAGGGCCCTGTGCCGGGAGCATTTGGAACGGAACCGGACATAACCTTCCCTTGGCTGCCAGCCGTTTTCACGATGAGGCCCTGAAAGCGGCTCTTTTTTGCAAGGCGAAATATCTGACATGTTATAACGAGAATAACAGAAACCATGACGATGTACCAACTGCCCGATTCGGAGATTGAACGATTCATCGACGAGGATGTTCCCTGCGGCGACCTCACAACCACCCTGCTCGACATCGGCGGGAACCCCGGAACCATCAGCTTCACAAGCCGGCACCATACCGTGCTTTCTTGCACCGAGGAGGCCGCGAGGGTACTGGAGAAATGCGGGGTGAAGGTACTGTCGTGCCTGCCGAGCGGCACTGAGGCGGAATCCGGAACGACGTTCCTTGCCGCATCGGGCAGCGCGGCAAGCCTGCATGAGGGATGGAAAGTGGCAATGAACCTGCTGGAGTACGCTTCGGGCATCGCCACCCGAACCGCCAAAGTGGTGCGGGCTGCACGCTCTTCCAATCCCGGCATTTCGGTGGTCACTACCCGGAAGTCGTTTCCCGGCACGAAAAAGATAGCCATCAAATCGATCATGGCGGGCGGAGCGCTTCCCCACCGTCTGGGACTGTCCGAACCCATCCTCGTTTTCCGCCAGCATACGGAGTTCCTGGGCGGACTCGACGCATTTCTTGACCGGATTGCAAAGCTGAAAGCCTCCGCTCCCGAAAACCGGGTGATCGTCGAAGCCGACACCGCCGAAGAAGCGCTCAAGATAGCGGCTGCCGGAGCAGACGTGGTACAGGTGTGGATATTCTTGTGCTCTCGTCGGTCTATTTCGGCAAACCCGCCGACATCCGGCAGCATTCTGCCGCAACACTCCTGATCCAAAACAATTTCAGCATGAACAAGACAGCTCGGATATTCACTGCTCTTTTCGCGATGCTCTTTCTCGCCGCATCGCCGCTTCCGGCTGGCCAGGTAAGCATCACCGCGGCTTCGGACCTGCAGTATGCCATGAAGGATATCATCAGCGCATACGTCAGGAAAAATCCGGGCGACAAGGTGTCGGCGGTATACGGCTCGTCAGGAAAAGCGTTCTCCCAGATCGAGAATGGGGCCCCGTACGACATGTTTTTCTCGGCAGACATCAGCTACCCTGAGAAGCTGAGCGCTTCGGGTTCGGCAATTTCCAGGCCGAAACCCTATGCAATCGGAAGATTGACCGTATGGGTCACAAAATCAGGCGGACTCGATGCCAAAAAAGGCATCAGACTGCTCACCGATCCGAAAGTCGGAAAAATAGCCATGGCAAACCCTGAACACGCGCCTTACGGAAGGATTGCCAGAGAGGTCATGGAGCATTACAAGGTTTACGACAAGGTGAAGAACCGGATTGTGCTTGGAGAAAACATCCAGCAGACAGCACAGTTCGTACAGACAGGGGCTGCGGATGTCGGCTTGCTCGCCTATTCGCTCGCACTTGCCCCCGTACTTGCAAAAGAGGGCAATTACGTTCTCGTGCCTCAAAGCACCCACAAGCCGATCGTGCAGGGTTACGTGCTTCTGAAACCGGCATCGGGAAATCAGACCGCAGTGAAGTTCGAGCAGTTTATCGGTTCCCGGGAGGCAAGGAGTATCTTCAAACGCTACGGATTCACCCTGCCCAATGAATAAGCTTGCTGCCGTCATAAAGAGGGTGGAACGGCACGAATCGCTCTGCTTTCTCGAACTCGATGCTTCAGGGACAAGCCTCTCGATGCTGCTCTTCGACCTGAAGCCGGGGTTCAGCGAAGGAAGCCGGGTGCAGGCACTCTTCAAGGAGACCGAAGTGGTTCTTGCAAAACGGCTCAGCGGTGAAATCAGCTTCAGCAACCGCTTCCAGGCTGTGATCGGGAAAATCGGCACCGGGAGCATTCTTGCCGATGTCTCCCTCTCCTGCCCGGCAGGAGAGTTCAGCAGCATCATTACCATGAAGGCACTCCGACGGCTGGCGCTCGAACCGGGCGACGAGGTGACCGTCATGGTCAAGGCAAGTCAGATATCGCTGGAGGCCGCTCATGACGCTTGACTTTGCGCCGCTTCTGCTCACCCTGAAACTTGCAGCGGTGACAACCGTGATTCTCTACCTGCTCGGCATGCCGCTTGCCTGGTTCCTGTCGCAGACCCGCGTACGGATCAAACCGCTGCTTGAAGCGCTGTTCGCCCTGCCTCTCGTACTGCCGCCTTCGGTGCTCGGTTTTTACTTCCTGCTCGCCTTCAGCCGGCAGGGATGGCTCGGCAGCCTGTGGGAACATCTGTTCGGCCACCAGCTCGCATTCAGTTTCGACGGTCTTGTGCTGGGGTCGGTGATCTTCAGCCTGCCGTTCATGGTGCATCCTCTGCAGGCCGGATTCAATGCCGTTCCCCGCAACCTCATCGAGGCAAGCTACAGCCTCGGAAAATCGAAAGCGCTGACCATGCTGAAGGTGATTCTGCCATCCATGAAAAGTTCCCTGCTCACCGGCGGTGTGCTCGCCTTCGCGCATACTGTCGGCGAGTTCGGGGTGGTGCTGATGATCGGCGGCAGTATCGATCATGAAACGAAAGTCGCGTCCATAGCGATCTACGACCTGGTAGAGTCGCTCGATTACCAGTCGGCACACCTCTATGCGGCAATCCTTTTTGTCTTCTCCTTTGCGATTCTCATGACTGTCTACATCGTCAACAAAAAACTCGATCTGCGATGATCCGTATTGCCGTCGAGAAAAGACTTTCCGGTGCGAACGGCCCTTTCACGCTTTCGGTTGATCTGCAGATAGAGAACAGGTCAATCCTCACGCTCTACGGAAAGTCGGGAAGCGGCAAAACAACGCTTCTTCGCATGCTTGCCGGGCTGGAAAAACCCGACAGCGGGCGGATCGACGTGAACGGAGATACCTGGTTCGACAGCAACTCAGGCATCAACCTGCCCCCTCAGAAGCGCCGGGTCGGCATGGTCTTTCAGGATTACGCGCTCTTTCCTTCAATGACCGTACGGGACAATCTGCTCTTTGCACAGGAGAAAAAAGAGCCGACCAAGGTTGACGAGATGCTTGAACTCACCGATCTTGGGGCGCTGCGCGACCGCCACCCCGAGACGCTTTCCGGAGGACAGCGGCAGCGTGTGGCGCTGGCACGGGCAATCCTGCGCACTCCCGACATCCTTCTGCTCGACGAACCGCTTTCGGCGCTCGATCAGAAAACCAGAAGTCAGCTGCAGGACGAAATATTGAAGGTTCACCGCCGCTTCGGGCTCTCGACTCTCCTCGTATCACACGACAAACAGGAGGTGTTCAAGCTGTCGGACAGCGTCGCTGTCATAAAAAACGGACGCATCTCGAGAAATGGCTCTCCTCATGATGTCTTTCTCGACCGGATCACCTCGAACAAATTTTCGTTCATCAGCATCATTCTCAGCATCCGCAAGGTTGACTGCATCTATCTTGCTGTTATCGGAACGGGCAACGAACTGGTGGAAGTGGTGCTGAGCGAACGGGACGTGGCAAACCTGAAACCGGGCGACGAGGTGCTGGTGGCCTCGAAAGCCTTCAACCCGATTGTGATGAAGCTGAAGGAAACCCGGCAGAAGCCGGGCTCCTGAACATCCGGCTTTTCAACTTTTTACCTGTCGCTGCTGTTAACTGTTTACGGCGTTTGAACGTAACAATTACTTCCATGACAGCATCCGGCAGAAAGGTTTGCTTTATGACCGGCGCGTCCGGCAAACTCGGCAGCGAAATCGCACTCTCCGTTGCCGGACAGGGTTACACGGTATTCTTCACCTGGCATCACGGGGAAGAGAAGGCCGGAGAAACCCTTGAACGGCTTCGCTGGGTAAGTCCGGAATCGGCAATGGTGCAGTGCGACATTTCCAAACCTTCGGAAATCGCCGCAGCGTTCGGACGGTTCCGGGAACTGTACGAACGGCTTGACCTGCTGGTTGCAGGCGCATCGAATTTCTACCCCACCAGACTGCCCGAAGTAACGGAAACTGATTGGGACAGTCTGGTTGACACCAACCTGAAAGGCACCTTCTTCACCATGCAGGAGGCCGCAGGGATCATGCAGAAACAGCCGTTCATGTCGCGCATCATCACCATGACCGACATATCTGCGGGGCTGGTCTGGAAAAACTATGCCCCCTATACGGTCTCGAAAGCAGGAATCCAGCATCTCACGAAAATATTCGCACGGGAGTTCGCACCCCGGATCCTCGTCAATTCCGTCGCGCCGGGTACCATCAGCATGTATCCCGGACGGGAGGAGGAACCTGAGGAGAAACTGATCGAAAAAATACCGCTGCACAAGACAGGCGACCCCCTCGATATTGTTCGCACCATCCTCTTCCTTATGGAAAGCGAGTACATTACCGGAGAGGTCATCAATGTGGACGGAGGGAGGATGTTGTTTTAGCATAATGTCGTTATATTCCTTTTTTTGAATTCCGATCAACATCAAGCCAAACGTATATGGAACAGGAAGTCCCGGTCGTCATCCACAGCAGCGATGAAACCGAACCTCAAACACCGGACTCCTACCAGATTCCTGAACAGGTCAGGGAATTGGGAGCCACTGTTTCCGACGCGATCTCTTCGTTCATGGAGAGCGAGCAGTACGAGCAATTGAAAAAGAGCGTCGAAAAGATGAAAACATATATCAGGGAAAAACCTGTCCCGGCCATGCTCTACACGCTCGGGGCGGGAACCGTGCTTGGTTTTCTTCTGAAACGGAGGCGCTGAGCCCTATCGACCACTCTTTCCATACCATCATGATTCGTGAGACATTGCGAAAAAACCGGACGGAAGCTTCGAAGCAGAAACAGACCGGCATACCTGGGCTGATTGACGAAACCGTAACCTCCACCTATGAGGATGTGCTTGCCATTGTCGAGGCAAAAACCGAACTGGTTAAAATCGATCTCACAAAAAAAATATCGATAGCCGCAGCCCTGCTCCTGCTCGGCGTTGTCCTGATGATCGGAGTAGCGTACCTGATCACCACGATAGCGCTGCTGCTTGGCGAACTGACCGGGCACGTGTTCATCGGATACCTCCTGGTCAGCCTGGTGTTCCTCTCGTGCTTTTTCTTTTTCATCAGAATCAGGCCGCACCTGCTTCCGAACCTGATACAGAAACTTCTTCTCTCCACCCATGACTACAAATGAATCCCTTGACGGCATCCAGGCAAGGATTGAGGACCTGCAGAATACCATCGCCGAAAAAGAAGAACAGATCAGGCAAAGGGCGCGACACCTGAAAGATGAGTTGCAGGCCGAACTCTCACCTCTGGAAGTGGTAAGAAAACACCCGCTGGAAACTGCGGGTGCGGTGCTTGCCGCAGGGGTACTGATCGGCAGGGCGCTGAAACCATCCTGCAAATCTTCGCGACCAGCCAGGGCAATCCATGCCGAACCTGCTGGACCTTCCCGCTCAGGAATAACAACCGCCATGGGCCTGGTCGGTGTCGATATCCTGCGATCCGCAAAGGATCTCGGTTTCACTTACCTGCAGCGTTATCTGGACAGGAAAATACGGTAATGGTCGATTGCGGAGGCGTCTGCACAACATGGTCTGTGTTGCCCCCCGGAATGCACTGAAAAAGGTGCCCCGATTGCCGGCAGTTGCCGGTGATATTGGCATAACCGGAAATACATGATCGGTCAAACTCTCCGAGCGGATGTATTATCGGGAATTTCCGTACCTTGACAGGAGCACCACAGCCAATGCCCCGTTATGGAAAGGGGGGCAAAGCATTCCATACATTCAGCCAACATGATCACTACAACCATTACCGGAAATAAAGAACATTTTTATCTCAACCGGGCGGCAAGAGCACTGTTTCAACAGCATGATCCGGAGTTTCTCCGGCTTCCCGGGGATATGCAGGAAAGCCAGAAAAAAGCCGAGGAACAGTCCAGAATCTTCAACAACCATATCGGTTCCGCCGAGAGCATTCTTCCCGCACAACTGCACGGCATGAAACTGCTGCACGAGGTGCTGCACTATGTGCTTTCGAAAACAGCCGCTCGCCGCAATCCAGCTCTTCTTGGCGATGTGCGAAAAAATTTCGAGGCGTCTCTGCCGGAGCGTGACACCACGAGCTATCTTCACCGCTTCCTTGAATCGTTTCCGACAACAGGCATTTTCAGCGGAACCGAAAGGATGGAAACATTCCTGCAGGACAGGACGAACCGCGAAGAGGTGCTCGAAGAGTCCCTGCTGATCTGGCTGAACAACCAGAACCCGGCACTTGACCGGTTATCGGCGTTCATTTCCGACCGCGGGCTGCGTGAAGAAAACGCATACCGGAAGCTTATCCAGGTGATGCTCGGTGCAATGAAAGCCATGGGCTCCGCAGGACCGGGAGACACCGATCTGGCTGAACTGATCACCATGCCTATCCGGCATGCTCCGAACTCCATTCTCGACCAGTTGCGCTATATCAGGATGAACTGGGCTGAACTGCTTGAAGGCTCTCGATTCTGGCCGCTTCTCGCGGAAGCCATTGCGTATATCCAGGATGAAAACCGGTACCTCTTTTTTGAAAATCTCTCAGCGAATCCCGAGAGCCGAAAGGAGGGCGGATGGTTCGAAAAAGGGGCACATGCCCCGGATTTCAGTTCGCTGGAGAACGCTCCGGCAAACTACTCTCCCGACTCCTCGTGGATGCCCGAGGTGGTGATGATCGCCAAAAGCACCTACGTCTGGCTCGATCAGCTGAGCAAAAAATATGGCCGGCACATCGCCCGGCTTCAGGATATTCCGGACGAGGAGCTCGACCTGCTTGCCGGAAGGGGGTTTACCTCACTCTGGCTGATCGGCCTCTGGCAGCGCAGCCCCGCATCACAGAAAATCAAGCAGATCCAGGGCAACCCCGAAGCAAAGTCCTCGGCCTATGCGCTCGACCGGTATGACATCGCCGACGACCTCGGGGGCTACGACGGTTACCTGAACCTGCGCCACCGGGCCATGCAGCGGGGCGTTCGCCTTGCCAGCGACATGGTGCCGAACCACACCGGACTCGATTCCGAACTCGTGAAAAACCGGCCCGACTGGTTCCTGTCATCTCCCTGGTCGCCCTATGCGAACTATACCTATAACGGCCCGAATCTCTCAAGCGACCACCGGTACGGCATCTATATCGAGGACGGTTACTGGAACCGCTCCGATGCCGCGGTCACCTTCAAGCGCGTCGACCATTCGAACGGCGATACCCGCTACATTTACCACGGCAACGACGGCACCAACATGCCGTGGAATGACACCGCCCAGCTGAACTTCCTCAGTGCGGAGGTTCGCGAGGGAGTGATCCAGCAGATCCTGCATGTCGCCCGCATGTTCCCGGTGATCCGCTTCGATGCAGCCATGGTGCTTGCCAAAAGGCACATCCAGCGGCTCTGGTTCCCCCTGCCCGGCCATGAGGCCGCAGTTCCGTCGAGAACTGCGCACAGCATGAGCATGGCTGATTTCGATGCCGCAATACCAGTCGAGTTCTGGCGGGAGGTGGTTGACCGGGTACAGCGCGAGGTACCCGATACCCTCCTGCTCGCCGAAGCGTTCTGGATGCTCGAAGGGTACTTCGTGCGCACGCTCGGCATGCACCGTGTTTACAACAGCGCGTTCATGCACATGCTTAAAAAGGAGGATAACGCCGGCTACCGCTACCTGATCAAGAACACCCTGGAGTTTGATGCCGAAATTCTGAAGCGGTACGTGAACTTCATGAACAACCCGGACGAGGATACCGCAATCGCACAGTTCGGCAACGGCGACAAGTATTTCGGCATCTGCATGATGATGATCACCCTGCCGGGCCTGCCGATGTTCGGCCACGGCCAGGTTGAGGGATTCCATGAAAAATACGGCATGGAATACGCAAAAGCCTATTACGACGAGCACCCTGACGATCATCTGGTTGCTCGTCACTACCGGGAAATCTTCCCGGTCATGAAGAAACGTCCGATCTTTGCCGAGGTGTGCAACTTCTTCCTGTACGATGTCTACAGCCCGGAAGGAACGGTCAACGAAAACATTTTCGCCTATTCGAACCGGCTTGGCGACGGGAAGGCTCTTTTCATCTTCAACAATACCGTCAATCGGGCTTCCGGCTGGATCAGGACATCCTCCGGATACAGGGTCGGGGATGAAATCCGGCAGTCGTCACTTGTCGAGGGTCTCGGACTGAATTCGGAAAACGGGGTCTACATCGTATTCAGGGACCACGCTTGCGGACTGGAGTTCATCCGACCGGCAGCACAGCTTGCCTCTGAAGGGCTGTTTCTTTCACTCGACGGTTACCGTTACAATCTCCTGCTCGAATTCCGGGAGGTACATCCTTCGAAGCTCCGTCCCTATGATATGCTCTGCCGGGAACTCGACGGACGGGGAATCCCCTCGATGGAACATGCCGTGCTCCAGATGAGTCTGACCCCCCTTCACCGCATCATTACGGCGTTCCTCGACTCGCAGCATGATGAAAAAAGAGCCGGCAACGTGGAGCCGGATGCGTTCAGCAAACAGCTTCTCGTCCTGTTCGTCAAGGTTTCCACCCTCTACGCAGACCTTGTCGGGCAGGAAATCACCATTCCTGAAGGCATCGAAGAGAGGGCACTGGCGCTGTACCGGGCATCCGAAACAGTGCTGCACGGGGAAAACGACCATCAGGATGAGAACCCTGAAAGAGCAGACGAGCGGGTGCTCATCCTGCACTGGATCATTCTCGATTCCTTGCAGCGGATGCTTGCCGGAAACGGCCTTGTAAAGTCGAATCTCATCGACGATTGGCTGATGCACGACGCATTGAGCACATACTACAGGGAAAACGGCATGCCGGGCATCGCCGGAGGAACGGTTGCCGACCTTCTCGCCTGCCTGCTTTCAGCACCTGAAGCCGGGGAGTGCGGGAAACCGGAAATCGCCATGCTGGAAAGCCTCGACAAACTGTACCGCACCTGCAGCGGATCCGTGGAGAGGCTGCTGCAGATAGAGTACCGGTATCAGAAAACCTGGTTCCGGGAACAGGGATTCACGCTCCTTGCCTCATGGCTGATGCGCACCGCAACGCTGAACCTCATGGCTGCCCGGAATGAAACCGACATCGTGGCTGATGGGGAACCGCCATGCCCCGACGTATCTGAGCAACTCGGCATCCGTGCCTTTCTGGCGGGATATGAACTGGGTGAATTGTTCCGGAGGATGGGGGATGACGCTCCTGAAAGGCATGCCGAAAAGCGTCTCGAACAGTCCTGACGCCCCGCATCGTTCCTTTCGGGTAAAAAAACATGCATTAAAAAAAGCTGCTTCGCTATCCGGGAAGCAGCTTTTTCCGTTTCGGATTCAGCACGAAGCGGCACTGAACGGCTGAAGCAAAAAGGGCCGCCTTTGCGGGCAGCCCTTTTTGCTTCAGCCGTCTCCCTTTCGGAAAAAAAAGCATGAGGTGCAGTCAGTTCCTTACAACTGGCTGTACTCCGCGTAAACCCTGTAGGTGTTGACCAGAAGGAATGCAAGTACAAGCAGGCCGATAATGGTGAAAATCGGGCTTCTCTGCTCTTTTGAAGCCTGACGGTCGAGGAACGGCACCAGGATCCAGAAGATCGCACCGACCGTGAAGAGCACGATCGCAAGCAGTTCTCCGCCTTCGAAAGTGAAATCCTTGAGAAGCTGGAACTGTGCCCAGAAATACCACTCAGGCTTGATTCCGACAGGAGCCGATCCAAGCGGGTTGGCTTCCACGCCGATCTCCCACGGAAACATGACTGCCAGATAAATGAGAAGGGCAAAGCCGATCATCCAGCCGATGGCATCCTTTGCAAGGAAAGTCGGGAAAAACTTCTCGTAGCCTTTGACAAGACCGGCTTCCTTGTACCCGATAGGAGAAGAGGTACCGAGCACCTGCACAAGCATGAGGTGTGCGGAAAGCACAAGCAGAAGCAGGCCGGGCAGCAGTACGACGTGCAGTGAGAACATGCGGGTAAGGGTTTCAGCGCTTACGTCGGTTCCGCCGCGAAGGATATCGACAAGCAGGGCTCCGCCAGGCATAACCTTGGGAACTTCAGTACCGACCTGCGTTGCGAAAAATGCAAGCTCGTTCCAGGGAAGCAGGTAACCGGTAAAACCGAAGCCCAGGGAAAGGACGAGCAGCACAAAACCACTGACCCACATCAGCTCACGCGGCTTGCGGTAGGATTTCATGAAGAAAGTGCTGAACATGTGAATAAAGGCCATGCCGATCATGAGGTTGGCAGACCATGCGTGCACCTGGCGGATCAGCCACCCGAAAGGCACCTCTTTCTGGATGAAGACGAAGGAACTGAACGCTTCGGATCCGGTCGGCTTGTAATACTGCAGAAGAAGCAGTCCTGTAAGCACCTGGATGATGAAGAAGAAAAGCGTGAGACCGCCGAAATAATACCAGAAGGAAAGTCGGTGCTGGGGAACCTCTTTCTTCTTGAGGTACTCGATCACGGGCGCAAGAACGTAAAAACGCTCCTGGAACCATGCGCCAAGGGCACTCTGCTTGCTTGCCTTGTATGGATCCGGATCGGGCCTGTCAACAGGCGGTTTGTACACGCCGCCCGTTGCTGCGGCAGGTTTGGCAACAGCCGGAACGGCTGGTTTGGCTGCTCCCGCAGCTGGTTTAACAGCACCCGGTGCTGCCGGCTTGGCGGCATCCGGAGCTGGCGGTTTCGGCTTGGCAGGAGCGTTTCCTGCCGGAGCGTTCTGATTGTTTTCAGCCATATTTTCTGACTCCCTTGGTTTTCAACAACGTTTAAAATTAAGCTTTTGAAACAATAAGATCGTCACCCTCGACCCTTGCCGAATAAACGGCCAGGGGCAGAGGCTGGGGTCCGGAAATGATTTCGCCGGTCTGCTTGTACTTCGCTCCATGACAGGGGCAGTACAGAAGATTATCCTTGTCTTCCCAGCGGACGAGACAGCCCAGATGGGTGCAGACAGCGCTGCAGGCGGTCAGTGTGCCGTTATCGTTGACGACGATGACCTTATCCTTGTTGAAGGGATAGATTTTACCGGTATTTTCCGGAACCTCGGAAGCTTTGCCAACAACCATTTCATTCACCTCTTTTACTTCTTTGACTGGAGGAATAATGTATTTCACCACCGGGTAGAGCGTCGATACCGCAACTGCGGCGCCGACTCCGCCGACAACCTTGCCCAGAAAGCTGCGACGTTCGAAATTAACTCCTTTCAGCCCATCTTCCCTTGGTTTTCCGGCAGAAACCGGCCCGGAGGAAGAGACTGAAGCACCGTCTCCAAGTCCGCCCATCCTGGCCGGGCTCTTGAAATTACCTTGTTGTGCCATTACGATCTATCTCCTTTTTAATGCTGTTGTTAAGAAATGAAAAGCATCCTCTGCCCGGGTTGCCGGCAATCTGTTCAATCCTGCCGTTACAGCGGTGCACCCCCTTGCAGGGCGGTACAAATAAATTCCGAATTTATAATTTTTTCCGTTTAAACCAATCCGAACACCCTTTAAAAAAATTATAATAATCGTACATGAACGACTGCTGACCATCCCGCCAAATCCTGCTCCGGGTAAAAAAGCGCATGAATCGCGACTGCAGCCTTACGGGGTTGAGGAACTCGGAGATCCCGCTGATGCCGACAAGATCATGTCCATCGATGCGAAGCGACAGGTTCGATGCGAAACGGAGATAAAAAGGGCCGACATCGAGCACTTTTTTCTGCGAAATCCTGACTGATACCCTCTCTGCATGAAGTTCGAGCGTCCTGCCGTGAAGCGGCGAGAAAACCCCCGTGGAAAAATCCCTCTCGCTGAACTGAAGTGAGTCGGCAACTGAAACCGTGCCGGCTGCATTGTCATGCAGCATGAGAAAACTCACCGGCTTGTAGCTGCGATTCCTGAAAAAAATCAGGTAGTAAAGAATGTCGTACCGCTCCGAAAAAGCCCTTCCCCAGTACCATCGGGAGATATACTCCTGCATTGGCATGGTGCCCAGGTTATGGTCGTGATACCCTAACGCCCTGAGCGTGATTCGCCGGGAACCCCCGCCATTCTCACCGGCAATATCGATATACCCCTCGACATCTGCCCTGGGAACGCTCAAGAGCCACTGATGGCATGCATCCATTCCGGCATTGTTGCCATCCCTTTTCGAATAACTGATACGGCGACTGACCCGAAAAAGCAAATCGGCATTTACCCTCCTGCTGCGTGCGGGAAAGCTGAAATCAACGGAAAGCCGGTATTCGTCTTTTATGGCATCGAAGGAAAAGCGGCAGTTTTCAAAACAGAGTCCGATCTCTTCACGATTGCCTGAAAACAAACTCTTGCCGCCCTCCCGGATGAAATTGAGCGTTTCACGGCCCTGCTCGTACAACTGGAAACTGAACCCTGCATAATCGGAAGAGTGCGGAAAAGCCGCGGCTCCCCTGCGTTTCCATTCATCGTAACGCTGCATGTAATAGGGCGAAAACGGAAACCCTGCAAACCAGATAAGCACAACGGAAATTCCGCTCTGCTTGTCTTCAGCATCAAAGTACCACCATTCATAGGCGCCCGGATCCTGCATGTCATGCCAGATTTCCTGCCGAGGTTCTGTGGTGATATTCATACCGGGAATTATGCGGTTCTGTCATGAAAAGCAGCTGCACAGGGACAGGCTCTTTCAGGGAAACGAACTGGAATAGAGAAGGAAGTGAAGGCGGAAATGGATTGTGCTCTTTTCACCGGTGCAACAGCACCGAAAAAAAACCGGGTGGACAGAGAGGGAATCGAACCCCCGACACAAGGATTTTCAGTCCTTTGCTCTACCAACTGAGCTATCTGTCCATGATTGTGAGGCACAGTATAATAAACGCGCATCAAAATTCAAAACAATACATTTGAAAAACAGATTACCTGAACAGAGCCGGGGCGAAAGAGAGACCCCGGCACCTGCGAAAGCTAAACAGGAACGGATATCCGTTCGATCCCTTTTGCAATCCTGCGAAGCACCGCATCCCTGCCCACCACCTCAAGCATGTGATAGAGGCTCGGTCCGAAACTGACTCCCGAAACAAGAATTCTCAGCGGGTGAATCAATGCGGCGGCTTTCAGGCCTTTAGGCGCAACGAACTCTCTCAGGGCGCCCTCTATGGCTTCAGCGCTGAACGGCTCCAGGACCTCAAGCGTCGACAGAAATTCCCGCAGCAGGCCGTTGGTTTCCGGTGTCCAGCGCTTTTTCACGGCTTCCTCCTCATAGGTTCCGGGTTCGAAGAAAAAGTAGGATGAGAAGGTGACGAATTCATGCTCGAATCCCACGCGTTCCCGCATGAGCTCGATGACCTGTTCGAGATAGCGGTCGCTGGTGATGATGTCAAAGGGCATTTCAGCCCGCTGCTTTTCAAGTTCGGCAACAAGCAGCGGCCTGATGGTCCTGATGATCTGCTCGGCAGGACGGTTCTTGATATATTGCTTTTCAAGCCAGTTCAGCTTTTCCACATTGAACACAGCACCGGCCTTGCCGACCCGCTCGATCGAAAATTTTTCGATAAGCTCCTCAAGACTGTACACCTCCTGTTCGGTGCCTTCACCCTCGTTCCAGCCAAGCATGGCCACGAAATTCACGATCGCATCACAACTGTATCCCTTGCGGATATAGTCCTCGACGGCCACATCACCCTGACGTTTGCTGAGCTTCGAACGGTCGGGATTGAGCAGGAGGGGAAGATGGGCGAATTTCGGGGGCTCCCATCCGAAAAACTCGTACAGCAGCAGATGTTTCGGCATGGACGGCAACCACTCCTCACCGCGAATGATATGGGTGAACTTCATGAGATGGTCGTCGATCACACTGGCGAAGTGATAGGTCGGAAAGCCGTCGGATTTCATCAGCACCTGATCATCGATGGTGGAGGAATCGAATTCGATAGGCCCCCTTATCATGTCCTCGAACCATACGGAAACATAATCGGGCACCTTCATGCGGATAACATAGGGGGCACCCTCCTCCATTTTCCTGCGCACCTCGCCTGAAGGCATCGAACCGCCCATCTCCTCGGGCAGCCATTTCCGGTTGTATTTGGGCTGCAGACCCTGCTTCATCTGAAGCTGGCGGTTTTCTTCGAGTTCCTCGGATGTCGAAAAGCAGTAATAGGCGTTTTTCTCTTCGAGCAGCCGGTCACAGTATTCACGGTAGATATGCAGTCTTTCCGACTGGACATAGGGACCGAAGTTCCCTCCGTGCTCGGGGCTTTCATCGGCAACAATCCCTGCCCATTCAAGTGTCCTGATGAGATTCAGCTGTGCATCAGCCACCTTCCGGCTCTGATCGGTGTCCTCGATTCTGATGATGAAATCCCCTTTCATCTTTTTTGCGAACAGGAAGTTGTAGAGCGCTGTCCGCAGACCGCCTACATGCAGATAACCTGTCGGAGAAGGAGCAAACCTGGTTCTGACCCTTTGACCAACCATAATGTGCTTGATGTAAAACTGTTGAGTGAATTGTTTGACAGGATTAAATACCGGTGTCAGGAGCAATGAATTTAAAAAATCCCGCTGTTTTTTGAAGGGACAAAATCTCGATACCTCCGGAAGCAGGGAAAAAACCTCCGGAACACAACAAAAGCATGTTTTCCGAACCATTTACCAATAAACTTTTTGCATTCTAATGCAGTTTACTTTTAATTACTTTTAATGCCGTAAGTTAACCTTGACTTTACTTTTTCCTTCAACCACTGCATGCCGATATGCCGGAAATCAGAAAAAAAACCACGGAAAAAGAGAGTGCCCGCAATCCTTTCAAGCCGGTACGCGATGGCGGAAGCCGACCGGACCGGGAATCCGGATCGGGAGGAGAAAATCCCGGCAGGTTTCCCGGCTTTCTTGTCATCATGATGCTGGGACTTCTCTCCCTGTTTGTGTTCCAGCGTTTTTTTTCAACCCCTGAAAATCCCGAAATAACCTATAATCAGTACCGGAATATCGTTGAAACAAACCTCGTCAGCGACATCACGGTAAGAACTTATGCCGACCGGTCGGCCATACTGAACGGAAAGCTGAACAAATCCGTCCGGCTCGAGCTGAAAAACCGTGCGTTTCTGCAGACCGACCGCTTCAGCGTCACCATTCCCGCTTTCACCGCCGAACAGGCCGACCTGCTCGCCGGAAAAGGCATTCAGGTATCCTTCGAGGAAGGCACCGACAGTTTCAACACCTTCCTCGTGCTTTTCGCCCCGTGGATCATTTTCGGGCTGATCTATTTTTTCATGTTCAGGCGCATGACCCAGCAGAACGGAGGCGCGGCAAGGAACATGTTCAGTTTCGGCAAAAGCCGGGCGAAAATGATCAGCGAATTCGATGTCAAGGTGACCTTCAGGGATGTAGCGGGAGTCGATGAAGCGGTCGAAGAGCTGAGGGAAACCGTCGAATTTCTTACCAATCCCGGAAGATTCCAGAAAATAGGGGGAAAGATCCCCAAAGGAGTGTTGCTGCTTGGCCCTCCCGGTACCGGCAAAACCCTTCTTGCAAAAGCCATTGCCGGAGAAGCAAAGGTTCCCTTCTTTTCGATTTCCGGTGCCGATTTCGTTGAAATGTTTGTAGGTGTCGGCGCGGCAAGGGTTCGCGATCTGTTCGAACAGGCAAAGAAAAATGCGCCGTGCATCGTGTTCATCGACGAAATCGATGCGGTCGGAAGAAGCCGCGGAGCAGGCCTCGGAGGAGGACATGACGAAAGGGAACAGACGCTCAACCAGCTGCTGGTGGAAATGGACGGATTCACAACCACCGACAACGTCATCCTCATTGCCGCAACCAACCGTCCGGATGTGCTTGATACCGCGCTGCTCAGACCGGGACGGTTCGACCGGCAGATCACCATCGACAAGCCCGATATCCGGGGAAGGGAGGCGATTCTTGCCATCCATAGTCGAAACACTCCGCTTGCCGATGACGTGAACATCTCTGTTCTGGCCAAAAGCACGCCGGGATTTTCCGGAGCCGATCTGGCGAACCTGGTCAACGAGGCGGCATTGATTGCCGCCAGAAGCGATCAAGAACGCATCACCGCCGAGGATTTCGAACAGGCCCGCGACAAGGTCATGATGGGTCCGGAACGAAAAAGCATGATCCTTTCGGACGAACAGAAAAAGTTGACCGCGTATCACGAGGCGGGCCATGTGCTGGTTGCAGCCAACACCGAAGGATCCGACCCCATCCACAAGGTAACCATCATCCCGCGGGGCCGCAGCCTCGGGCTTACCGCCTACCTTCCGCTTGAAGACCGCTATACCCAGAACCGGCAGTACCTGCTCGCAATGATCACCTATGCCCTCGGCGGAAGGGTCGCCGAAGAGCTGATCTTCAACGAGATCACCACCGGTGCGGCCAACGATATCGAGCGGGCAACCGATCTGGCCAGAAGAATGGTCCGGCAATGGGGCATGAGCGACAAACTCGGCCCCATCAACTACGGAGACAGTCACAAGGAGGTATTTCTCGGCAAGGATTACTCGCACATCCGGGAATACAGCGAGGAAACCGCCCTGCAGATCGACAATGAAGTCCGTAAAATCATTATCGAATGCATGGAGAACGCGAAAAAGATTCTCAGCGAGAAAAAGGAGCTGCTCCACCGGCTTGCAGGCTCACTGATCGAAAAAGAGACGTTGAACGCAAACGAGATTGCGGCCATTATAGGAACGGCATAACCGTTCCTTTTCCTGAACTGGCAACAGGGAACGACAGCCATGCAAACGCTTTTCATGCTCATCGTCGGCATTGCAGCCGGCATGCTCTCGGGAATGTTCGGAGTCGGCGGAGGAATCATCATTGTACCTGCACTGGTGCTGCTTTCCGGAATGAGCCAGCATAGCGCCAATGCGACCTCTCTTGTCGCGCTCCTGCTGCCGGTTGGCCTGCTTGGAGTTATGGAGTATTACCGTTCCGGAAAGATCACCACGGAAAACATATGGATGGGGCTGATCATCGCCGCCGGACTGTTTGCCGGAGCCTTTTTCGGAGCCAGAATAGCGACATCGCTTTCCGGAGATATGCTTCGAAAGGCATTTGCCCTTTTCATAGGAATTGTTGCCTTTCGTTTATGGTTTAAATAAGTACATACACAACAATAACCTAAGCCACTGCTACCATGGGAAACACAACCACGAAAGCTGATCTGGTCAATGTTATCGCTCACAAGACAGGCATGACAAAAAACGAAACCGAATCTGTGGTTGACTGCCTGTTCGAGAGCATCATCGAGTCCCTGAAAGCCGGCAAACGAATCGAGATCAGAGGGTTCGGATCATTCAATATCCGGCACAAGAACCTCCGCCAGGCAAGAAACCCGAGGACCGGAGAAAAAGTAACCGTCGATCCGAAAAACGTACCTACCTTCAAGATATCCAAGGAATTCAAGCACGCGGTCAGCGAAAGCCTGAAAAACGGCGCGCTTTAGCGCTTCGGCAAGGGCATCTTTTGCTGGGCAGGCCCTGGAAAGCAGGCTTTCAGAGATAGAACGGGTTGTCAACCAGTTCCAGGACAACGCGCCTGTGCGTTTCGGTGTCTCGAAAGCAGACCTTGATATAATGAAGGTTTTCACGCCTGAAAATATCGGCGCCCTTTTCTGCAACGAAAAGAATGATATGGCCTTTGTGGTTCCCGAGTTCCCTGCCGAGATCCCCCCATTTTCTGAAAACGAGGTTGGTATACCCGGAGCCCTCACGCAGTGAAAGAAGCTCAGGATTGCCGATATCCGCAATTATTTCAGGAGATGAAAGCAGTGACATCTCCTTGCCGAGCCAGACACTCAGGAGTTCGAAATGAAAAGGCAAAAACAGGGAGTTCCGGATGTAAAATCCGTTTTCTCCGTTCCGGATCGCATCGGTAAAATGTTTTGTCATGCCGGAGAATTCGTTAGTAGTTGAAAAACAGGAACCACAACACGGCAAAAACAGGTATCAGCAGCGGCAACGAGTATTTGTACACATATTCAAGAAAATCCGGAACATCGACCTCCGCCTGTGCGGCAATGTTTTTCACCATGAAATTGGGCGCGTTGCCGATATAGGTCATCGAGCCGAAAAACACCGATGCGATTGAAATCGCCATCAGATAGACCTCCGAGGAAACATCCCCTCCGACAGGAGAAGCCATGCCCTCGGCAAACCGATGGATGTCACGGGGATCGGCGATATCGAGACCGAACTTGCCAAGCGCGCCGGCAAGGAAGTTAAGATAGGTCGGGGCGTTGTCGAGCACTCCGGAAAGCGACCCGGTCATCCAGTAGAACGTCGTGACGGAAAACTCCGCCGCATGCCCAGCCGCATATGCACCGATCAGTTCAAGGGCGGGAATCATGGTTGCAAAAATGCCGATAAACAGAAAGGCAACCTCCTTGATCGGCTCGAAGTTGAACTCATTACCGCCGAGCGCTTCGGGATCGGCGGTCCTGTACGCAGCAAATGCGACACCGAACATGATCATCTCACGAATGCCGAAAGGCAGGTGAAACAGCTCCTGCAAACTCGGAAATCCCCTTAGGACGGCCGGGTCGAGAAAGACGGATGCGATAATGACGCCGAGATAGAGAAAATTCTTTCCTCCTGTAATGACGACTCCTCCCGCATGGCGGCCACCGACATCAACCGCCCCTGAAACTCTTGAATCCAGAAACATGAACACGCCCGTCAGAACGGCAACGGCCAGTATCCAGGGCAGCCACACCTTCGACAGCACCCAGAAAAACGGGACCCCTTTGAGAAAACCCAGAAACAGCGGCGGATCGCCGATCGGTGTAAGACCGCCGCCGATATTACTGACGATGAAAATGAAGAAAACCACATGGAACGCCCGGAGACGCCCCTCGTTCATGCGCATGAAGGGCCGGATGAGCAACATCGAAGCGCCGGTTGTCCCGATCAGGTTCGAGAGCACCGCCCCGAAAAGCAGCAAAAGGCCATTGAACAGCGGAGTCCCCTTCCGCTCGATTCTGATGAGGATGCCGCCGGAAACCACAAACAGCGACGAAATCAGTGCAATGAAGGAGAGGTACTCCTCGAGGGTGTGTTCAAGCACCTGCAGGCCATGCTCCATCATGAAACCGTAATAGGAAGCCACAACCGCGGCAAGCCCCAGGGCGACTTTCGGGTAGTTATGCTCCCAGAAACGGTGGTAGAAAAGCGGACCTGTGGCGATCATCAGCAGCAGCAGGACAAAGGGGGCTACAAGCCAGACCGGGGGAAGGTGGCGAACCCCCGGATCAGGCGCACCGGCAGCAAGCAGTTGCGGACTGCCGGTTACGGCAAGCACCAGAACAAAAAAGAAGGCAAGAATGGACTTTCGATTCATATGCATTTAGGTTGACCGGACAACAAGATCCCTGGTTTCAGTCACCCTCGAACTCGGTCAGTGAATAAACGCTGTAACCCCGGTCCCGAATTTTCCTTTCTCCGCCGACATCCGGCAGATTCACGATAAACGCCATTTCGGCAACCACACCACCAACTTTCTCCACCAGCGCCGCTGCGGCAAGAGCCGTCCCTCCGGTTGCAAGAAGATCGTCAACGAGCAGTACCCGTGAACCTTTTTCAAGGGCATCCATATGGATTTCGATCCTGTCGCTGCCGTACTCGAGTTCATACTCCTGGGAAACCACATCTGCCGGCAGCTTGCCGGGCTTTCTGACCGGAATGAACCCCTTGCCGAGCGTATAGGAAAGCGCTCCTCCAATGATGAATCCACGCGCCTCAATACCGACGATCACATCGAAATCCACCCCGTTCTGCAGATAGTGTTGTGTAAAACTGTCGATCACCAGACGAAATCCAACCGGATCCTTGATAAGCGTGGTGATATCACGGAACATGATCCCTTTTTTGGGATAATCGGGAATCGAGCGGATTCGGGATTTAATAGACATGGAAAACGTGGATTTAGGGTTGCGGGTATTGAAACAGAAGCCAATAAAACAAAGACCTAAAATAACAGTCTCCCCTGTAAATTCAAATCATCGCCCATCCGCTCGATGAAAACCTGTACGACCCTGCCCTTGAGCGCTTCAGCATTGAGGGCTCCCTTTTCGGCGGTAGCCGTAACATGAAGATAGCTGGAAGTATATCCGTTGAAACGGATGCTTCGGTTCTCCTCTGCACACTCTTCGACAAGGATGCCGCACTGACTGCCGATGAAACGGGCGGAGAAGGCTGCTTTTTTACGCTCACCCAGTTCGATGAGCAACCGGCTCCGCCGCACAAGCTCCTTTCCGGCAATCGCCCGCCGTTCTCCGGCGGCAATCTGGCGGGCAAGCGGTGTTCCGGGCCGAAGCGAACAGGCAAAGACATGCAGGTACGCTGCCGGCAGGTCATCGAGGAAAGCGTACATCTTCTGAAAATCCCCGGTACTCTCTCCAGGATAGCCGGCTATGACATCGATACCGAGAGCACAGTCTGCAATGGTTTCGGCTGCCCTCAGAATGCGTTCCCGATAGTCTGCGGTCGTATACCTGCGCCGCATAGCCCTCAGGATGCCATCAGAACCGCTCTGCAGCGGCACATGAAAATGAGGGGCGATTTTTTCAGACCGTGCGACCACATCCAGAAGCGTGTCGTCCAGAACATCCGGCTCGATCGAACTTATCCTGATGCGCTCCACGGCAACCGTCTCAAACCGCTCCAAAAGACCGGCAAGACCGGTTCCGTCCGATCGGTAATCCCCTATGTTGACACCGGTAAGCACGATTTCACGGTACCCCGATGCAGCAAGAACATGTGCTCTGTCAACAAGCATCGAGGGAGGCAACGAGCGGGAACGGCCCCTCGACAGGGGAATTGTACAATACGAACAGCCGTAATCGCAACCATCCTGAATCTTGAGAAAGGCTCTCGTCCTTCCGGTGGGGCAATGAGCCGGCAGGGAGTAGCCGGAGTGGATCTCTTGTGTGCAGCCGATATCAGAAACCGCTACAAATGCAGCTCCGGTTTTTGTATTGAGCACCTTCCTGTAGAGATCCGTCCTGAATTTATCGTTGCTGCCAAAAACCCCCCGAAGACCTTCGATACCGGAAAGCACCTGAGGCTGCAATTGCGCATAGCAGCCGATTGCCACAACGGCACTGCGGGGATTGCGTTTGATGATCTGCCGTATTTTCTGTCGACATTTCTGCTCAGCCTGGTTCGTCACCGCACAGGTATGAACAATAACCATATCCGCTCCCGTCTTAACGGAAGAAAGTCGCCACCCTTCGGCGGAAAGATGGTCAAGTATCGCCGATGTTTCGGAATAATTCAGTTTACATCCCAGTGTTATTGCGGCAATACTGGGCGAATTCATTGCATGCATGGCATAGAAGTATTGATCTGAGTTTGCTGTGGTATTACCATCAGAGACCTACGGTACATGAAACGATTGCCTGCACAATATCGCCTGCCTTGTTTGCGTACAAAAAACCATTCTTTTATTCATTTCTGTTAATTCTGTATCATTTCAATCAGAAAGACATGGTATGAATATGGCTAAAAAAGATGCTGCATCACCCGATAAGTATGATCTTTTTATACAGAAAATTGACCATTTCCAGTCTCTTGTAAAACAGAAAAAAAATCTTCAGGAAAAAATTGCAATCATGCAGCAGGAGTTCCAGGAAAAAATCAGGCCGTTCGAAGAAGAGCTTTCGGCAATACTGAAAAAGCTGGATCTCAACCCCCCCCAAAATCGCAGAGAACGTACCCGCAAAAACCGGTTTTTCCAAATATGGCCGGAGACAGCCTGGAACATCCATAAAAGATCTTCTCCGCTCAAATCCTTCCCGCACGTTCAAACCGAAGGACATTGCCGATGCGCTGAACACCAAAAGCACAACCGTAAGCCTGTGGCTGAACAAATACGGCATGACTGACGAGGAAATCGAAAGGGTCCCGTCGGGAACCGGCGGCAAGCGTTTTGTTTACAAAATCAGGTAATTAAAAAGATAATCCTTCCGGAAGACTACCTGAAAAAGCGCAATTCTTGCGCTTTTTCAGGTTCCGCTCCCTGTAGTCACCCGAACATTTCAGTATCCGATATTTCTCCGGTTTCTGACAAAGTTCAGACCAAGCGCAACCATGATCATATTGCCAAGCAGCGAGGAGCCCCCATAGGAAACGAACGGCAGCGGAACACCGATGACGGGAATAAGCCCGAGCGTCATGCCGGTATTGATGACGACATGAACCGTCAGAAGAGCGGCATAACCTGCAAAAGTCAATTCCACAAATCGGTTTTTAATGGAAAACACAATGCGGATAAACCGGAGAATCAGCACAAGAAAAAAACCCAGCAACAGAAACGATCCGACAAAACCGAGCTCTTCTGCAATAACACAAAAAATGAAGTCAGTCCATTGGGCAGGAATGAAACGGAGCTGAGTCTGTGTCCCTTCAAGAAACCCCTTCCCGAAAAAACCGCCGGAACTGATGGCGATTTTTGCCTGCAATGCATTGTAGCCGGCACCCTGGGGATCCGACATCGGATCAAGAAAGGTCTGTATTCTTTTCATCTGATGCGGCTTGAGGATCTCGGCGGCAAAACGATGCGTGAACAAAGCCGCCAGCAACCCTGCAGAGGTAACACCAAGCTGGTGGGGATAAAATTTCTTTTTCTGAAAGAACAGCGTAAAAAAAAGAATCAGGGCGAGACCGAAAATAAAATACAGATTGAAAAAACCACTGAGCATGAGCACGACGGGAATAATGAGCAACAGCAGCAGATAAAAATCAAATCCCGCCATGATGATCATCGGCGCGATGAAAGACAGACAGGTGAGGGTTGTGCCCATATCGGGCTGCAGCATGATCAGCATTGCCGGAACAAGCGGAATTGCGAGTGCAATGCCCAGATGCGGCAGGGAACGGATATCGGTTTCATCATCGGAAAGGAAGCGTGCAAGAGCAAGAATCGTGGTCATCTTGGCTATTTCCGAAGGCTGAAAACTGAAAAAACCGAAACGCACCCAGCTTGTCTGGCCGGCAACTTTTTTGCCGAAAACAAGCACGGCAACAAGCAGAACGATGCCGACGGCATAAAAAAGGTATGAATTGTCACGGATGAAGCGGTAATCATTGAAATACACAAACAGCATCACCACCGCTCCGATGCATCCCCATGCAAGCTGACGGTAGAACAGAATGGTCTCGCCAGCTCCGTTGGTTGCACTGTATATTGCCAGCAACCCGAGGATTATCAGGCCGGCTGTCGAAACCAGCAGCCACAAATCGAGCTTGCCCTGTTGTTCCATGACCATCTTTCCTTACATCTTTTTCTTCTCCAAGCGCAGGGAATTGCGTATCGTAAACAATTGCCGATACATCGCTTTCTCACTGTTTCAATCGAATCTTCATGCTCACACCATCGTTCTCCTGCGGTTTTGCGGTCATCGTCGGAGCGCCGAATGCCGGCAAGTCAACACTGTTGAACAAACTGCTCCGGTGTAAACTTTCTATTGTAACACCTAAACCGCAAACTACAAGAAAAAAAATAACCGGTATCTACCACGACGAACGCCGTCAGATCGTTTTTCTCGATACACCGGGAATCATGCAGCCGCGTCAGAAGCTCCATGAATCAATGCTTGCGATCACACGCCAGACACTTCAGGAAGCCGATGTGGTGATTGCTCTCATTCCCTATACAAAAGGGCCGTCGGGTTTTGACGCTGAATTTAGCCGCGAACTGTTCGAATCGTGGCTGAAACCCGTATCGAAACCGGTCATCGCAGTACTGAACAAGGAGGATCTGGTGAGCCCTGAAGAACGGAAAAAAACCGAAGGGGAGATCATGAAACGGTTCAGTCCGGCCGGGGTACTCTCGGTTTCTGCCCTGAATGGAACAGGCCTTGAAAAGCTCGTCCATACCATAACGCCGTTCCTTCCGATGACCGAAGCGCTCTACTCCGAAGAGATGCTGAGCACGGCTCCGGAGCGGTTTTTCGTATCGGAAATCATCAGGGAGAAAATCTTTCTCCTGTACGGAAAGGAGGTTCCGTATGCTACCGAAGTGGTGATCGACGAATTCAGGGAACAGCACGAAACCGACCCGTCGAAAAAGGATCTTATCCGCTGTTCGATTATTGTCGAGCGGGATACGCAGAAACAGATTCTGATCGGAAACCGCGGAAGTGCACTGAAAAAACTCGGGCAGGCAGCCCGGAGCGATATCGAGGAACTGCTCGGACGCCCGGTATTTCTCGAGCTTTTCATAAAAGTCAGGCCCGACTGGCGGAAAAAGCAGAGTTTCCTGAAAAGCTACGGCTACTGAACAAAAAACCCTTCCGTGCAGGAAGGGTTTTTTGCCGGATCCCAGTTTCCCGGGGAAACAATTACTTGCTGCCTTTCGGCTGGGGTTCCAGTTCGGCGGTAGCGTCCTCGATCTCTTTCTTTTCGTTCGGATGAGCCTGAAGGTACGCTTCGATCTCCTCCTTGCTCTTGTCCTTGAAGTACTCAAGAGCCGAGAGAATGATCCGCTTGTTCTCCTTGTCAAACTCGATCACGCGGAGAGGAAGCTCATTGCCGACAGCGAACGAGGAGTGGATATCCTTGACACCGCCCTGAAGCAGATGCGATACCGGCACGAAACCATCCACATCGCCGGGAAGAATCACGATCACGCCCTTCTCGATGATCTGTGAAATGTTTCCGGGAGTTTCGGCACCGACCGCGTATTTCTGCTCGAACTCATCCCACGGATCAGGATTGATCTGCTTGTGGCCGAGCGCAATGCGGCGGGCGTTGACATCGAATTTCAGCACCTTGACCTCGAGTTCCTGGTTTTTCTTCACCAGTTCGCTCGGATGGCGGATTTTCTTGGTCCATGAAAGATCGGAAATATGCACCAGCCCGTCAACACCGGCTTCGAGTTCCACAAACACACCGAAATCGGTAATGTTGCTGACCGTACCCTTGTGCAGCGATCCCTCGATATATTTTTCGGAGAGTGCGATCCACGGATCCTCGTTTACCCGTTTCATGGAAAGCGAAAGCTTGGTGTGCTCCTTGTCGATATTGAGAATGACACACTCGACTTCCTGACCGAGGCTCACGAACTGGCCGGGATGCTTGATATGCTGCGTCCAGCTCATTTCAGAGATGTGAACAAGTCCCTCGATACCCTTCTCGATCTCCACGAAAGCACCGTAATCGGTAATGGAAACCACGCGGCCGTTTGCCTTTGAACCGACAGGGTATTTCATCTCGATATTTTCCCATGGATGTGATTCAAGCTGCTTCATGCCCAGAGAAACCCGTTTGGTGTTCTCGTCAAAGCCCACGACCACAACCTTGATCGGCTGATCGAGTTCGACAACTTCCGAAGGATGGTTGATCCTGCCCCAGGTGATGTCGGTAATATGGACAAGGCCGTCGAGACCGCCGAGATCAACGAAGATACCGAAATCGGTGATATTCTTGACCGTGCCTTCGAGCACCATGCCGACCTTGATATTGGCAAGCATCTCTTCGCGACGTGCGGCATACTCCTCTTCGAGAATGACCTTGTGGCTGACAACAATATTCTGTGTGACCGGATTGATCTTGACGACTCTGAAGTCCATGGTCTGTCCGACGAGCGCATCGAAATCACGCACAGGCTTGACGTCGATCTGCGAACCGGGAAGAAAGGCTTCAACACCCGAAAGCGAAACGGTCATGCCGCCCTTGACGCGATTGATGATCTTGCCGTTGATGATGGTATCGTTCTCGATTGAATCGTAGATTTTGTCCCAGATTCTCAGAACGTCTGCTTTTTTCTTGGAAAGAATGAGCTGGCCCATCTTGTCCTCGATGTTCTCGAGGTAAACCTCCACTTCATCGCCAACCTTGACCTCGTCGTCGTCACGGAACTCGAGCAATGAAACGATACCCTCGGACTTGAACCCGACATCGATGGTGACATCCTTGTTGGAAATCGAGACGATACGTCCCTTGACGATTTCATCCTCGGTGATTTCACTCAGCGTGCTCGTATAGAGCTTCTCCATTTCGGCAAGTGCCGATGGCTCGTAGTGAGCAAATACCTTGACCTTTTTTCTTGCAGGCCGTTCCTGGACTTTTTTCTCCAGCGTTAGTGTTTCTGCCATTAAATGTTTTCCTTCCTCTCTTGTGATTTACCCTCGGTGCCGCGAGAGATATCAGCACCCGGTTTTAGGTTAATAGATATGACAACAAAAACTTCAGCTTTTTCCGGTCATTGCGCATGACGCGATTTTTTCCAGCGCAAGTCTGGAGACCTTGCCGACCTGCTCGTCGATGCTCAACTCCGACGTATCGATTTCAATGGCATCGGGATGTTTTTCCAGGGGCGCCAGTTCTCTTTCGGCATCCGCCCGATCCCTTTCAAGAATCTCCTGTTCAAGCATCCCGATATCCGGCAACCCGCTTCCCGACGCTCCCTTTGCGGCAAGTTCGGCATAACGCCGTTTCGCGCGCTCCCGGGCATCGGCAACCAGAAATATTTTCAGTTCGGCATCGGGAAACACAACGGTCCCGATATCCCTTCCATCCATGACGACACCTTTGCGGCTCCCCATTTCCTGCTGCATCCGGCGAAGCCGGTCACGCACGGGAGCAAGCGAACTGACGAAACTGACTTCACGGCTGACACGATTCTCCCTTATGGCGGCGCTCACGTCACGGCCATCGAGAAAAACCCGCTCACCACGAAAGGCGACCGTAAGATCCTGCAAAAGCGGTAAAATGGATTCGGGGAACTGCCGTACGGCATCGATCATGCCCAGATCGAGAACCTTCAGGGTAACGGAACGGAACATCGCGCCGGTATCGATATACGTATAACCGAGCTTTTCAGCGACTTTGCGGGCGGTCGTACTCTTGCCTGAAGCCGCCGGCCCGTCTATGGCAATGATGATTCTGTTGTTCCCTGTCGTGTGTTTCACAAGCATTTTGACTTAGCCTGCAATTTTATAAAATAAATTTGCTTTTTCCAAACTTAATGATTACATGTTAACAACCCGTGCCCGCGAGGGTGCGCTTTTGCATTAACCTCTCTTCCTTTTACCAGCCATGTCTCTCCGCTGCGGGATTGTCGGGTTGCCGAATGTCGGAAAATCCACACTGTTCAATGCCATAACCGCCAAACAGGCCGAAGCGGCCAATTACCCGTTCTGCACCATAGAGCCGAATATCGGCACGGTTCTGGTGCCCGACGAGCGGATGCAGCAGATTGCCGATGTCGTCAGGACGCCGACCCTGGTTCCGGCCACACTGGAAATAGTCGATATTGCCGGGCTGGTCAAAGGTGCCAGCAAAGGTGAAGGCCTCGGCAACCAGTTCCTTTCGCATATCAGGGAGGTGGATGCCATTGTGCATGTGGTGCGCTGTTTCGACGACACCAATATTATTCATGTCGAGGGACGAATCGATCCGGCCGACGATATCGCCACAATCGAAACGGAACTGATGCTGGCCGATCTGGACAGCATGGAGCGCCGCATCGAAAAGCTCCGGAAAAACGCCCGCAAGGAAAAAGAGCTGCTGCTGCAGGTAGAGCTGGCCGAACGGATCATCGCCGGACTCTCGGAAGGCGTTCCCGCCCGTGCAGTCATCCAGACGCCGGAAGAACAATCGCTCTCCAGGCAATTCTTTCTGCTTTCCACCAAGCCGATCCTCTATGCCGCCAATGTCGCTGAAACCGATCTGCCGGGAGGCAACGCCTATACGGAGCAGGTGGCAAAAATTGCAGCACAGTCCGGTGCAAAAATGCTGATCATCAGCGCAAAAACCGAAGCGGAAATAGCCGAACTGCCCGAAGAGGAACGCCCTGAATTCCTTGAAAGCCTCGGACTCGAAATGTCGGGTCTCGACCGGCTCATCAGAACCGCATATGATCTGCTCGGACTGCAAACCTACTTTACCGCAGGGGAAAAAGAGGTGCATGCCTGGACCATCCGCAAGGGTGCCGCGGCTCCGGAAGCGGCAGGCGCAATCCACTCGGATTTCGAAAAAGGGTTTATCCGGGCCGAGGTCATGTGGTATGGCGACCTCATCGAGCTCGGCTCCGAACAGAAAGTCAAGGAAGCAGGGAAACTTCGTTCGGAAGGACGGGATTATATTGTCAAGGACGGCGATGTCATTGTCTTCAGGTTCAACGTGTAACCTTTAACGGCTTTTATCTGCAGGTGCACCATCATAAAAACACTCCCGAAAGCCCGATAGGTATTTTTGATTCGGGTGTCGGCGGCCTGACCGTCGTCAGGGCGATACAGGCGATCCTGCCGTCCGAGCGCATCATCTACTTCGGCGATACCGCCAGGGTTCCCTACGGTTCGAAATCACAGGTCACCATCCGCAAGTACGCACAGGAAGACACGGCTATCCTGATGCGCTACCAGCCGAAAATGATTATCGTGGCCTGCAACACCGTTTCGGCCCTCGCCCTTGACGTCGTCCGGAAAGCGGGCGGCAGCATACCGGCGCTTGGCGTACTGGAAGCCGGAGCGGAGCTGGCCGTGAGCGTAAGCCGACAAAAACGGATCGGCGTGATCGGCACACAGGCCACAGTCTGTTCAAACGCCTACGCCTGCGCCATCAACGAACTTGACCCCGACATCGAGGTACACTCGAAAGCCTGCCCGCTTTTCGTGCCGCTGGCTGAAGAAGGGTTCACCGATCATCCCGCAGCCCGGCTGATCGCCGGGGAATATCTCCGGGAGTTTGACGGCCATGAGATCGACACGCTCGTGCTCGGCTGCACCCACTACCCGATCCTGCGCGGCATGATCGGGCAAACCGTAGGGCCCGGCATCCGTATCATCGATTCTGCTGAAGCCGTTGCCCGGAGGGCGAAAGAGCTGCTTGCAGAAACAGGCATGCTGGGCATGTCCGGAGAAACCCCGAGACCGCATCTCCTCGTCAGCGATCTTCCGCAGAAATTCGGCATGCTCTACCGGCTCTTCATGGGCTCGGACGTACCCGACGTGGAACTGGTAGACGTCTGAGTTGCCCCTCCCGTCGGCGGCAACCGGAAGCCGCATCGCCGGAAGCGGATGTATTGACTGCCGGAGATAGTACTTTTGAGTTTGATATTGTATGTTGTAACTCTTGATTCCGTTACCGTTACCAACGTGAAAATAAACCTCGACCGGACATCTTCCGGGTTCTGCATCGGTGTGCAGGGCACCATTCATGTGGCGGAGGAAAAGCTGGCCGCGAAGAAAAAGCTGTTTTCTCTGGGCGACGTCGTCCATAACGAAGTGGAGGTAAAAAGGCTTGAAAAGCTGGGGCTTGCCACCATCGACGAAAATACCTTCAATGCGCTGCAAAACGCAAGTGTGCTCATCAGGGCGCATGGCGAACCGCCCGGAACCTACAGCACGGCAAAGCGCAACAACCTCGATATTACCGACACCACCTGTCCGGTCGTCTCGAAACTGCAGCGCACAGCACGCCTGCTCCATCAGCTCGGCTACCAGATCGTCATTTACGGCAAACGGTCCCACCCCGAAGTGATCGGCATCAACGGTCATTGCGCCAACAGCGCCGTCATCATCAAGCATGCCGACCTGACGGATCCGGATGAATTGCGGATGCTTGACACCGGAAAAAAAACCGCACTCATATCGCAGACAACCATGGACGTGCCCGGTTTTTATGAACTGAAGGAGCATCTCGAAAAGCGATTTGCGGATGCTGCCGGCACGGCTCCCCATCCATGGACGGCGGTTCGTGACATCGACATCACCGCAGCCATGACCGGTCAGCAGCCGATGCCCCCCCATGTGTTCAAGGACACCATCTGCCGACAGGTCTCGAGCAGGAACCGGAAGCTCCATGACTTCGCACTGGCAAACAGCTGCATCGTTTTCGTGGCGGGCAGGAAAAGCTCGAACGGCCAGGTATTGTACGGCATCTGCAAGGCAGCCAATCCCCGGAGTTACTTCATCGAGGATGTTGAAGAGATACAGGACTCCTGGTTCGAGGAGAGCGGCAATGGGCCGGTCGAGAGCGTCGGCATCTGCGGCGCAACCTCGACCCCGATGTGGCTGCTTGAAAAAGTTGCCGGCTTCATCGACAGACGTTTCAATCATTGAGGCGCCCGCAGGCGCTCCTGAACAGGGTTATCGACCATGATGCATGAACTGACGCTTACCATAAATGGAAAAACCGTAACGGCCAATCCGGAGATGTCGATTCTTCAGGCGGCTCTTTCGGCAGGCATCGACATACCGACACTCTGTTTCGACAAGAGACTCGAATCGACAGGCTCCTGCTGGATGTGCATCGTGGAGATCAAGGGAAAAAACCGTTTCGTACCGGCATGCAGCACGGCGGTTTCAGACGGCATGGTGATCGAAACCGAAAATCCGGAACTGCACGACATGCGGCGGCAGAACCTCGAACGGCTTATCGAACACCATTGCGGCGACTGCATGGGTCCCTGCGAGCTTTCATGCCCCGCAGGGTGCAACATACCCGGATTCATAGCTGAAATAGCTCGCAGGGACCATGAACAGGCACTCCGGATCATCAAGGAAACCATTCCCCTGCCGGGCATTCTCGGCAGGATATGCCCGGCACCGTGTGAAGATGCGTGCCGGCGGCACGGCGTGGACGAGCCGGTTTCGATCTGCGCCCTGAAGCGATATGCCGCGGACCGCGACAGGGAACGCCCGGAATGCTTCGTACCGGAAATCGCGGAAAAAACCGGAAAAAAGGTTGCCGTCATAGGGGCCGGACCGGCAGGGCTGACAGCCGCCTACTATCTGCTTGCACTCGGCCACGATGTCACGATATTCGATGCCAACACTGAACCCGGCGGCATGATGCGCTACGGCATTCCCCGTTTCCGTCTTCCCGAAAGCGTTATCGAGAGCGAACTGGAGCCGTTCAGGAAAATGGGCGCGGAATTCCGCATGAACAGCGTGCTCGGAAAGGAGATGAGCACGGAAAACCTGAAAAAAGAGTACGATGCGGTCTTTCTCGGTCTCGGCGCTTCAAAAGCTGCACGAATGGGAATTCCCGGCGAAGAAGAAGCGTGCGTCACAAGCGGCATTGCATTTCTGCACGAGGCATCGAGCGGCAATACCCCGCATCCCGGAAAAAACGTTCTGGTCATCGGCGGCGGCAATACGGCAGTCGATGCGGCCCGCACAGCCCGTCGGCTCGGAGCGGACCGGGTGACCATCCTGTATCGCAGAACACGTGAGGAAATGCCGGCTAACCACGCAGAAATCGAAGAAGCGCTTGCCGAAGGCGTTCTGCTGCATACACTTGCCGCTCCGGTATCCATCGAGGCACACGGAAAAACCGCCGCCGTGACGGCCGTCGTCATGCAGCCGGGAGAACCTGACCGGAGCGGCAGAAGAAGACCCGTTCCGGTTGCCGGTTCCGAGTTCACCATGGTCGCAGACACGGTAATATCCGCCACAGGCCAAAAGGTTCACTGCCCGCAAGAGAGTGTTCCGGGAGTAGCCATGAACCCGGACGGCACGATCGGTGTCAACCCGCACACGCTTGAAAGCAGCGTCGAGGGTATCTTTGCCGGAGGGGATTGCGTTACCGGTGCAGATACCGCAATACGCGCCGTCGAGCAGGGCAAACGCGCAGCGTATCGCATAAACCGCTACCTGCTTGGCATGCCGTCCGAAAGCGACATTCCGCCATTCAATTCATCCTACGGGCCGAGAGATCAGGCTCCACCGGCCTTGTATGCGAAAGGCGATGCAGCCCGTCGGGTTCCCGTACCTGAAATCCCGCCTGGCAACAGAACCACGGGATTTACGGAAGTAGTGACAGGATTCGCCGAAACCGATGCGCGCACCGAAGCCGCACGCTGTCTGCAGTGCCGGTGCAAGGCCGTCGAAAACTGCCGGCTCAGGGAACTCGCGGCGCACTACCTTCCGGATTACACCTGCAGCCAGCAGGAACATGCCGGATTCGGCATTTCCGTAACGCCGGACATTCATCTTGAACGGGAAAAATGCGTGGATTGCGGCATCTGCGTCAGGACGCTTGAAGCTTGCGGAACCGTGGTGGTTCCCGATTACCGGAAACTCGCCATGTCCTGCCCTACCGGGGCGATCAGCCTTCCGGAACCAGGCCGGTAGACAATCAGGAGGCTTCCCGGCCAGCGATTTTCAGCAGTTCGAAAAGCGGCTTCAGCATTGCACCAAGACGACTCATGGAGCGGTTTACGACCTCCTGTATCTGGCGAAATGTTTCAGGAGCATTGTCTCCGCTGAACTGAAGCCAGGCCACATACAGCACAAACGCCGCGGCGACCACCAGGACGAACTGCATGACCTTCCTGAAAAATCCGAACAGGATCACGACGGCAATGGCAACCCCAAGCACAAGCAGGATGGGGTGAGCAGAAAGAAATTCGACAACCTGTTGCATAGGTGTTCCTGTCCTATAGATATTCCTCGATAACGGCTGAAACCGCTTGAGAAGGGTTGCTGCTGGCGAGCTTTTCCCTTGCTGCAAGCAATTCCCTGCGCATTGCGGCAGCGAGAACCGGATTGTCGAGCAGAGGAAGCGCCGCCCCGACCATGCGTTCTGCACTTGCCTCTTGCTGTATCAGCTCCGGAACCGCCTGCTGACGGGAACCGAGTCCTTTTGCGACAATGTTTGCAAGCGAAATATTCGGAAGTTTAACCAGCCGTTTGCCTATCTGATAGTTCAGCCAGCCGGTACGGTAGACCACAATCATGGGAAGACCGAAACAAAGCGCTTCGAGCGTAGCGGTCCCGGAGGCAACAAATGCAAGGGTGCTGTACTGCATCACTGCATAGCTGCGGCACTCGACCACACGGATACCGGACGCTTCTGTCAGATAATCCTGCAAGCGGTAGTCGAGATGTGGTGCCCTGCCAAGCAGAAAGACGAGCGGACGATCCTTTGCGAGCATCCCGGCCGCCCTGAGCATCTCGGGCAGCATCATCGATACCTCCTGGCGTCTGCTCCCGGGAAGAAGACCGATCATGACGGCTTCCTGCTCTATGCCGTACTCCTGCCGAAATAAGTCGGAAGACGAAAGGACTTCTTCCCGGAGCTCCTCGACAACCGGGTGCCCGACATACTCAGCAGCAACCCCGTGACGGCGGTAAAAATCCACTTCAAAATCAAAAATGACCAGCAGGCGGTTAACCGTCTCCCGGATCTTCTTCACCCGTCCCTCCTTCCATGCCCAGACCTGGGGCGCGATGTAGTAAATGACCGGAATACCGAGATCATGCAGAAACCTCGCCATCAGAAGGTTCATGCCCGGATAGTCTACCAGCAGTGCTGCGTCAGGCTTTTCCTGCCGGACAAGCGACTTGATCTCTCTGATCACGTTCCGGAGAAAACCTGCATGACGCAGCACATCGACAAATCCCATGATACTCATCTGTCGCGCATCGTAGGAAAGTTCGGCGCCAAGTCGCCGCAGCCGGTCCCCCCCGATACCGAACACCCGGATATCCGGCCTCCTCTGCAAGAGCTCCGCAACCACTCCGGCCGCGTGCATATCGCCGGAAACCTCTCCGGCCAGAACAAAAAGCTTCCTCGGCATCAAGCGCAGCTGATTAATTGGATGAACGGACGGGAAACCGTATTTTACAGCGTCATAAGGGTTTTCACATCCCATTATATCAAAAACGGAAAAGAATGCAAGTCAAATTCGGTACTGACGGCTGGCGTGCGGTTATCGCAAGGGATTACACGTTTGACAACCTCAAGCTGGCCGCACTTGCCACCGCACGATACATCAAGACCCGTCCTGAAAAATCCAGAGGCGTCTGCATCGGGTACGATACCCGGTTCATGTCGAAGGAATTTGCGGAATTCACGGCCGAGGTGCTTTCCTCTCAGGGAATCAGGGTCGTGCTTGCCGACAGTTTTGTCTCCACACCCGCCGTATCGCTCTTCACCAGGGCAAAACAGCTCGCAGGAGGTATTGTCATTACCGCATCGCACAATCCCCCGATCTATAACGGCTTCAAGGTCAAGGCATCGTACGGAGGGCCCGCACACCCGGAAGCGATTGCAGAAATCGAAGGGTACCTGGGCGAGGTCGATCCGGCAACACCGGTCGAGCCGGACCGGAAACTGATCGAACTCGCAGACCTGAAGACATTCTACCTGAACCATCTCAAGGCAAACATCGATTTGCCGCTTATCCGTGACTCACGTATCAAAATAGCGCACAACGCCATGTACGGAGCCGGCCAGGACATCATTACCCGGCTATTCGACGAGTCCATGGTGAACTGCTACCACTGCACCTGGAATCCGGGATTCGGAGGCATCAATCCCGAACCCATGCCGCAATATATCGAAGAGTTCGTGGAGTTCTTCCGGGAAGTCGAAACCGATGTCGCCATCATCAACGACGGTGATGCGGACAGGGTCGGCATGCTTGACGAGCACGGCAACTTCGTGGATTCGCACAAACTCTTCGCGCTCATTCTCAAATACCTTGTCGAAGAACGCCAGCAGCGTGGCGAGGTCGCCAAAACCTTCGCGTTGACCGACATCATCGACAGGATATGCCTGAAGCATAACCTCGTCATGCATGAACTTCCGGTAGGATTCAAGTATGTCAGCAAACTCATGGCGACAAACGACATCCTGATCGGAGGAGAAGAGTCGGGAGGAATCGGCATTACCGCATTTCTGCCGGAACGGGACGGTGTCTATATCGGCCTTCTGATTCTCGAAATCATGACGCGAAAACAGAAAAGCCTGTCGAAACTGGTAGAGGAACTGTACGACGAATATGGTTTTTTCTGCTACAGGCGCAACGACCTGCATGTCAGCGAAGCGAAAAAACAGGCAATCATCACGCGTGCGGCTGCCGGTGACCTTCAGTCGATAGCGGGATACAAGGTGCTGAAATTCAACGACCTCGATGGCTGCAAGTACCATTTCGAAGGGGGATGGCTGCTGATTCGCGCGTCCGGCACGGAACCGGTTCTGCGACTGTATTGCGAAGCGGATTCCCTGGAAAAGGTCGAGAACGTGCTGGCCTTTGCCGCATCACTTGCCTGAAGCTGTTTTTTCCATGAGCAATTGCAGGAATTGCAGGAAAAGAGCGTCGAAGGCTTCAATGGCTTCTCCTGATCCGTCCGTCCGTGCCGGCAGCTGCCGCAAGGGTGCTGATGTGCGCACAACAGGAAAGAGGCCGATCAGACAGGATTAACGGCAGAGGCAAAGAGCAGGAACGTTTGGGAAACAACACGGTTACATCGGGTGATGAGCTTTTCAGGGCTCTGGTTGCCGAACATCAGGAGATGGTGCTCAATACCTGCAACCGTTTTGTCATGAACCGGGAGGATGCCGAGGATCTTGCCCAGGATGTGTTTGTCGAAGTTTACCGCTCGCTGGAAAACTTCAGGCAAGAATCGAAACTCTCCACCTGGATTTACAGGATAGCCGTCACCAAATCGCTTGACCACCTCAGACGCCTGAAAAGAAAAAAACGGTTTTCCTCACTCAGGAGAATCATCGGCATCGACGACCCGGCCGAAGAACTGCCCTCTCCGGCCGATGACACCCCTGAACGGGCTCTGGCAGGAAAGGAAACACTGCACATCCTGCAGGAGGCTCTGAACATGCTTCCCGACAACCAGAAAACCGCATTCCTGCTCAGCAAACAGGAGGGATACAGCAACAGCGAAATCGCCGACATCCTCCAGACTTCGGTCTCTGCGGTCGAATCGCTGATTCACCGTGCAAAAAAAAACCTGCACGAAAAACTTTCCCGGCACTACAAAAACAACTGAGCGCATCGGAAACGGTTGGCGGATGCAAGTTTTTTCGACAACTGTCGTCAAAAAACATGAAAAAGAAAAAGGAAAACAGCATGAAAAAACCGGACGGACACATAGAAGAACAGGTACGAAGAGCGCTGCAGGTTCTTGACGATCTCCCCGGGTTGCAGGTGTCTCCTTTTTTCAGGGTTCACCTCATGCAGAGGATTGAAACGATCCGGGACAGTGCTCCCTGGTACTCGGATCTGCTCCGTCCGGAAGGACTCAAGGTAAAACTGGCTTTTGCCGCACTGCTGCTGGCAATCAACATCGGCTCCGCAACCCTGTTCTTTTCGGCAGGGGATCCGCTCTCCCTTGCCGATGCCGGAGAGGCTCTCGAACAGCTCAGCGACGAATATTCCGGAGAGGAACTCGCCTACTATGTTGATACGGCCGATGCCGGCAGTAACCGGCAGTCCAAAGAACCGGTTCAGCAGGAACAGAAACGCCCGTAGGCGAGAGGAATGATGGCTTCAGTTTGTTGATGATACCGTAAACCGTAATGTTCACAAGCCGATACAACGATGAAAAAACACGTGATGATGATGATGGCCGCGGCAATGCTTGCCGCCTCAGGCCCCGCTTCTGCGGCGGACTACAGCCGTTACTCCGACGAAGAGCTCTCCCGCATGCGGGGAACCATGCGCAGCGCCACAACGGAAGAGCGGAGCGCTTACCGCACTGAATGGCAGAAACGCGTCGCCGCCATGAGCCCGGAAAGGCGGCAGGCTTTTGCAGGAAAAGCCGGAAAAAGCTCCCGCCAGTGCCGTCCGGCAACTCTTCGCGAAACACTCGGGCTGAGCGACAGTCAGGAAAACAAGCTGCAGAAGCTGCGTGAAAAACAGTTCGCGGCAATGTCTGCGGAACGCCGGCAGCTCATGAACCTGCAACAGCAAATGCTGGAGGAATCGCTGAAAAAAAATCCCGACAACAGGGCAATCACCCTGCTTTCAGAAAAGATCGGCAGCGCACATGCGGAACTTGCCCGCAAGCGCAGCACCCATCTGCGCGAGATGGCTTCGATGCTGACTCCCGGACAGATGGAAAAAATGAAGACCTTCATGCAGAACAGGCCACAGGGAAAACCCGGAAAAATGGTGCTGTAGGCGTGAACCCGCTGCCCTGCAGGGCAACCCCTTGCAGGGCAGCAAATGAATCCTGAACCCGTACACTTGTAAATACCGGCATCCACCGGAAGGAATCCCGAAAAATCATGGATTTTCTTACATCAAAGCGTTTCATTACCGCAATACTGGCCATACTTGTCGTGCTCAATATGACGCTGCTCGGCATTCTCTGGTGGCAGAACATCCATAAACCCGAACGGAAGCCGGTCAGGATAACCCGCCAGTACAGTCGCCATGTCTACTTCAAGGAGCCGCTGTCGCTCTCTGAAGAGCAAAGCCTCAGGTTCCGCGAAATCCGGAAGGAGCATTTCAGAAAAGTCATGCCCGACATTCAGGCCAGGTCCCGCCTGAAAAAAGAGCTGATCGCGGAATCGGTGAAGGAAAAACCCGATACAGCCAGAATAGCCGCGCTTGCCGCATCCATAGGTTCCCGGCAGGCCGTAATCGAAAAAGAGCTGGCGCTTCACTTTCATGAGCTCGCCATGGTCTGCACCCCCGCCCAGCGGGACTCCCTGCGGAACATTCTCGAGCGGATCTCGTCAAGGAAAGTACGCTTCAGAACGGAAAAGGCTTCTCCGTCTCCTGATGAAATACGGGAGGTCAACATCATCCGCGAGGAGCGCTGAGAAACAGGGATCATTCACCGGCCCCGGATTTTAGTGCGGATTTTCGCAATCACAAACATACTTTCATCCCGGAACAGCAACCCGGCGGAGGCGGCATAGAGCAGCAGCAGCACAAGCCGTGAAAAAAGGCTCGTGATCCGGCTTTCAAAAAGCAGGGCAAGCTGCTCCTGCATGAAAACCGACAGGATACCGGCAACCAGCAGGATAAAGAGTTTTGCCCAGTCGTAGCGGTTGGGAAACACCTTCAGCGAGTAGTATGCCATCACCAGACACATGGCGACGGTTCCTGCAACAATGGCATAGGCAGCCCCGTCCATGCCGCTCTGCGGAATGAGGAACCAGCATCCAAGTGCGGTCACTGCAGCGCCGGAAAAGGTGACGATCGGCAGATAGCGCGTATTGCCGCTTACCAGCATCCCGGAAGAGAGGTTGGTCGAAACCATGTCGAACACGTAACTCAGAAAGATCCAAGGAAGCACGGACAGACCGATCCAGTACTTCGGAGGCAGAAGATAAAAACGCCCGCCGTAATGGTGCATGACAAGATCCGGCACGAAAAAGGTAGCGGCAAGAGCGGCGAACATGGTGATGAAGGTTGAAATGCTCAGGACGTAACGGAACAGCCGTCCGGCATCGGGATCGTTGGAGTGCTGCAGAAAGAATGGCTGCCAGGCGAACCGGAACACCTGGATCACGAGCTGCAGGATGATGCCGAATGCCGCGACTCGTCCGTAAATGCCGACAATATCCGATGCGGCATAGCCTTGCCCGTAAATTCGCTCGATATCGGACGGGGATATCCTGATGAGCAGGTTGCGGTCGATAAGGTGGATCAGGAGCCCGGCTATCCCGGTCGGCACATACGGCAGACCGATCCTGAGCATCTCGCGCAGGGCGGAAAACGAAAAAAACAGCTTCAGGTCCCGGAAAAGCAGCAGTACCGCCGCAAGGCTGACCAGAGATCCCACGATATTGGCGAGAAATGCTCCGGGCAGACCCGCATTGAAAGGAATGAGAAAAATCACCGCGCTTGCCACAACGGCCGCCACGCCAAGGATACGGGCGGCGGCGAATCGCAGCGCCTGGCGTTTCAGGCGGAGTTCGGCAAAAGGGATCACCAGCAGGGTGTCGACCCAGAGAATGACCGCAGCATAGTTGATAAACTCACCCTCTTTCGGACTGAGGCCGATCAGGGCGGCAATGTCGCCGGAAAAGAGCACCATGAGTGCCGCAAAAAACGTCGAGGTGACAAGCAGGCTGAAAAAAGCCGTGGAAAAATAGGTTCCCGCATCACCCGAACGGTGCAACGTATCCGATGCCGATTTCAGGTAGGAAGTCTCCAGTCCGTAGGAAAACAGCACGTTCGCCAGCGCAATATTGGCGTAGACCAGCGTCTGTATGCCGTTGTCGAAAGTGGAAAGCCGGTTGGCGTAAAGAGGAACAAGAAGATAGTTGAGGCTTCGGGCTATAATGGTGCTCGAACCATAGATAACCGTATCCTTGGCAAGCAGTTTTAACTTTGCGAGCATGAAACAAAACCCGGTAACTTACGAGGCGTCCTTTTCAACCGGACCGGCGGTTCCGTTGCCTGGCGCGGCAGCCTTGCGTCTGGCGACCTCCTCCTGATCGATCTGAAAGCGTCCGTCTTTCTGCACAACCGGTATCTTGGCGATCACCTCACGAAGGTGACGCTGCGCTTCGACCTGCTGCTGTTTCATTTTCCGGAGTTCCTCTCCCGTCAGTCCAACCGGATTATCCTTGTCGATAAGCGTATCCTTCAGCGACTCTATTTCCATGTTCTGCTCTTTTTTCATATATCCGACGAACCGCGAAAGCAGAAACAGGAGCAAGAAGAAAAAAGCAAGGGAAAAGATGAAAAGCACGACCCAGCTCATGACCAAGGTGTTAAACGTGGATAAAAGTACCGTAATGGTTTTTAATTTAGCTCATATTACCTTCTATAAAAACACTATTATTGGCTGAATGCAAACACAAACCGTTCGACACAAGCGCACCATGACCGGAAAAAACGAACCCCTCGCCCTGCATGCCAGAGGAAAAGCCATTCTCGAACAGGAAGCCGCAGCGCTGTGCCGGATCGCCGAACGGCTCGATGACGATTTTGAACGGGCAATACGGGTGATGCAATCGTGCCATGGCAAAATCATCATTTCCGGTATGGGAAAATCGGGCATCATCGCCCAGAAAATTGCAGCGACCATGGCATCAACCGGCACAACAGCACTCTTTCTGCATCCCGCGGACGCGGCTCATGGTGATCTCGGCATCGTTTGTGAAGACGATGTCGTCATCTGCCTGTCGAAAAGCGGAACGACCGAAGAGCTTAATTTCATCATACCCGCCCTGCAGCGGGTCGGGGTGAACATCATCGCCATGACCGGCAACCGGCGTTCCTATCTGGCACAGCATGCCGACATCGTGCTCGATACCGGTGTTGAACAGGAAGCGTGTCCTTTCGACCTTGCGCCGACAACTTCGACGACAGCCATGCTTGCCATGGGAGATGCCCTTGCCATCACCCTCATGCAGGAAAAAAAGTTCACACACCGCGATTTCGCCCTGACCCATCCCAAGGGAGCCCTCGGAAAACGCCTGATCATGAAGGTCTCCGACATCATGGCTACCGGCGATGCGGTCCCCGTGGTGGGCGAGCAGGTGAAACTCGGGGAACTGATTCTTGAAATGACCTCGAAACGTTATGGCGTCAGTGCGATTGTCAATCGTGAGGGGAGACTCTCGGGCATCTTCACCGACGGGGACCTGCGCCGGATTGTCCAGAAAGGAGGCGATTTCCTTTCGCTTCCCGCCCGATCCGTGATGACGGAAAACCCGAAAAGCGTGACGCCTGGTACCCTGGCCAAAGAGTGCCTCGACATTCTTGAAACCTACCGCATAACCCAGCTCGTGGTGTGCGACGACGAAAACCGTCCTGTAGGAATCGTTCACATCCACGATCTGGTGACGCTCGGCTTGTAAAGCCCTGTTGCAGCGATACAGGGTTTTGCGGAAAGCGAAACAGGAAAGCCCGTCTGCAAGGACGGGCTTTCCTGCAATATGGAGAGCTGACTGTTCAGACTTCCATGATCTCTTTCTCTTTCTGAGCAATCAGATCAGAAAGCTGCTTTTCGAACTTGTGCAAAAGGTCGTCGGCTTCCTTTTTGCCGCGGTTTTTGTCGTCCTCTCCGATGGCCTTTTCTTTTTCAAGCTTCTCGATTTCGTGGATCATGTCGCGTCGCAGGTTGCGCAGCGAGACTTTCGAGTCCTCCCCGAACTTGCGGGTAAGCTTCACGAACTCCTTTCTGCGTTCCTCGGTAAGCGGGGGGATGGAGACCCTGATGTTCTGGCCGTCCGCTGACGGGTTCAGGCCGAGATTTGCGTCGCGAATGGCTTTTTCGGCTGCCGAAACCATCGACTTGTCCCAGACCTGCACGATGAGGGTGTGCACATCCATGACGCCTACGTTACCGACCTGCTTGAGCGGCATGAGCTGGCTGTAGGCTTCAACCTTTACCCTGTCGAGCAGGGCAGTAGTGGCTTTGCCGGTGCGGATCGAAGCGATTTCGTGCTGGAACGCTTCGATGGTTTTCTTCATTTTCGGCTCGATCTTCTGTGCGACCTCTTTGACACTCATAGCGGTTCCCTTGTAGGTTGATGCTGACTTGTTGTGCGGAAGAATGCCGTTATTTCGCCTTCGACTGTGCAACTGTGGATTTCGCGAACCGTTTGTTGAACCGTTCAACGCGGCCGGCGGTATCGACGAGCACCTGCTTGCCGGTGTAGAACGGATGGCAGTTGTTGCAGATGTCAACCTTGATGGTGTTGCGGGTTGAACGGGTTTCAAATGCGTTGCCGCAGTTGGCGCAGTTGACGGTAACTTTCGTATACTTTGGGTGAATATCCTGTTTCATGTGATTTCTGTGCTTGCTCGTGCAGAAAATTGATTTGACCTGCAATAAAATATTAAGGTTGCTAATATACAAGAAATACTATCGAGATACAAAAGCTTTCCTATGACAGGACTCTCGCCATTAACCGCATTGAAAGGGGTCGGTCCCAAGCGGGCAGCCATTCTCGAAGCGGAAGGCATTGCTTCTGTTGCAGATCTGTTCGATTATTTTCCCCGCCGGTATCTCGACCGCCGGACGATCAGGAGTGTCAGGGAGCTTCATGCAGGGGAGTTGGTGACGGTCGTGGGTACGATCAGGCTGGCACGGCTCGAAGGTTCGCAACCCAGAAGGATGCGTTTCAAGGCGATGCTCGACGATGGCAGCGGCTCTCTCGAACTGACCTGGTTCAGGGGAGTGCGGTACTTCGTTTCGGACGTTGCTCCGGGCGATGCGCTTGCCGTGCATGGCCGGGTCGGGTTTTTCGGGCGACAGGCGCAGATGCAGCATCCCGATTACGAGCACCTTTCGGGGGGCGGCGGTGAAGGGCGTTCGGATTACGACCTGTTCCATACCGGCAGGATCATACCGATCTACTCCACCAGCGCAGCAATGAAGCAGGGAGGACTCGGTTCGCGGCAGTTGCGCACTATCGTAGCCAGGGCTTTCGACCGGTTTCCACCGGGCAGGGAGGAGACCCTTCCCGAGGAGCTTATCCGGCAGCATGGCCTCCTGACGCTTGCCCAGGCCTATCGTGAGATGCATTTCCCCTCTTCCCAAGAGGGGCTCGAAGCTGCCCGGACACGCATGAAGTGGACGGAACTGTTCTATACGCAACTCCTCTTCGCGCTCAGGCACGTGCGCCTCGAAAGGCTCAGGAACGCCTGCCGGTTCACTCGTTCCGGAGAACTTACCGAGCGCTTTTACGGCAGCCTTCCATTCGAGCTGACCGCCGCACAGAAGCAGGTGATCCGGGAGATCTATGGCGACCTGCGCAAGGAGAAACCCATGAACCGCCTGCTGCAGGGTGATGTGGGATCCGGCAAGACGCTGGTTGCCATGTTCGCCATTGCGCTCGCCGCCGATAACGGTCTGCAGTCGGCCTTCATGGCCCCCACGGAGATCCTTGCCGTGCAGCACTATCTCTCCCTGAAGCGATCGATGGAGCCTCTCGGCATCTGCGTATCACTGCTTGCCGGTCGCCAATCGAAAAAGGAGCGAAACACCGTGCTGGAAGCTCTGGAAAACGGTTCGGTTACGGTAGCAGTCGGTACGCATGCCATGATCGAGAAGGCGGTTTCGTTTTCCCGTCTCGGACTGGTGATTATCGACGAGCAGCACCGGTTCGGCGTGCTGCAGCGCAAGGCCCTGCAGGACAAGGCCGAGAGCCCGCATGTGCTGCTGATGACGGCCACTCCCATTCCGCGGACACTCACCATGGCCGGGTTCGGAGATCTCGATGTTTCCGTTATCGACGGCATGCCCGCCGGAAGGGTTCCGGTAAAGACCGTGCTTGTTCCGGAGCAGGCGAAAGACCGGGTTTATGATCTGCTCCGCCATGAGGTGCAATCGGGCCGGCAGGCGTATATTGTATATCCTCTCGTCGAGGCATCCGAAAAAATCGATCTTCGTGCCGCCGTGGAGAGTTTCGGGGAGTTGTCGTCAAGCGTGCTCGGTGATCTGCGGCTCGGTCTTATCCATGGCCAGATGACGCCGGAAGAGAAAGATTCGGTCATGGATCGCTTCAGGTCCGGCGATCTTGATGTGCTGGTCGGCACGACGGTTATCGAGGTCGGGGTCGATGTGCCGAATGCCTCGGTGATGGTGATCGAGCACGCTGAACGGTTCGGACTGGCGCAGCTCCATCAGCTGAGGGGTCGGGTTGGCCGGGGCAGGCACGCTTCGAGCTGTTTTCTCGTACATGCATCGCTTGCCGGTGAGGCGGGGGAACGGTTGCGCGCCATGGAGACGACATTCGACGGCTTCAGGATTTCGGAAATCGACGCCGCTATCCGGGGGGCGGGCAACGTGCTCGGCAGAGAGCAGTCCGGTATGGTGAGCGGTCTGAAACTTGCCGATCCATTGCTCGATGCTCCGCTCATGCAGTCGGCTCGCCAGGCGGCCTTTGCCCTGGCTGCGGAGGACCCCGAACTGCGCAATCGGGAACACGCCTTGATAAAAAGCTGTTATTTGCGTCATTACCACGACCGTTCCCCGCTGGCCGACATCGGATGACCGGCCGGAAGGGAGCGCTCAACACTGGAATTCCGGCATGAGAGAAAAAAAAACAAATGCAGTATATTACACTGGCCGGGTAACCGGAACCTCCGGTGCGGCCTATATGGTGACTTCCGGGGATGGAAGGGTGTTCCGCTGCCGGACCATTACCGGGACGGTAGCCGCCAATGAGGACTCTTCGCTTGTTTCCGTCGGGGATCTGGTCGATGTGCAGCCTACCCTGAGCGGGAACAATGCTCTCGAAGGCATCATTGTGCTGGTGCATCCGAGGACAAGCGCGCTGGTTCGCAGGCGTGATCCCCGACGCAACCGAAGCAGGGAGAAGCAGCAGGTGATCGCTTCCAACATCGAACTGCTGGTACCGGTGGTTTCGGCATACGCGCCGCCGCTCACAACCCGTCTCATCGACCGCTATCTTGTGTTCGCAGAATCCGAACATCTGCCCGTGATCATCGTGGTGAACAAGATGGATCTCGACGACGAGGGAGATGCACGGAGCCTCATGGAGGTCTACCATGATCTCGGTTACCGGGTCTGTTATGTCAGCGTGTACGAGAAACTCGGGATTGAGGATCTTGCAGAAGCCCTCTCGGGAAAATTTTCGGCGTTCAGCGGCCATTCGGGAGTCGGCAAGTCGAGCCTGATCAACCTGCTGACCGGTTTCGATCTGAAAACATCGGAAACGAGCTGCAAAACCGGAAAAGGCGTGCATACCACCAGCAATGCCATGATGCTGCCTCTTCCGGGCGGCGGTTACGTGATCGATACCCCCGGCATCAGGGAGTTCAGTCTGGCGGATATCACACGGGAGAATCTCAGGTTTTACTTCAGGGAGTTTCTGCGATTCATGTCCCAGTGCGCCTATTCGTCATGCACCCATACGGTCGAACCGGACTGCGCGGTAAAGAGGGCGGTCGAGGAGGGGTATATCGACACCGGCAGGTATGAAAGTTATTGTATTCTTCTCGACGCTCTCGACACGGAGAACTGAGGACCATCATCAACCAATCATTATTGCAAGGATTTCCATGATCGTTACCATCAACCCGGCAACAGAAGAGGTGCTTGCCGAATATCCTGTCATGTCGCCCGGCGACATCGGGTCCGCTCTCGATGCGGCATATCATGATTTCAGCCGGTGGAGGCATCTTTCGATGCCGGAACGCGCCCTTTTCATGCATCGTATCGCCGATCTGCTGCGCGATCGAAAGGAGGCATACGGCGCCCTCGCGGCACGTGAAATGGGCAAGCCGCTGGCGCAGGCTGTTGCTGAGGTGGAGAAATCAGCATGGGTCTGCGACTTCTACGCCGAGCGTGCCGAAGGATATCTGCAGCCCGAGGAGATCGACGTTGACGGGGCGAAGGGCATGGTGGTGTTCGAGCCGCTCGGTCTCGTGCTCGGGGTAATGCCCTGGAACTTCCCGTTCTGGCAGGTTTTCAGGTTTGCGGTTCCCTCCATGATGGCCGGAAACGGAGTCATCGTCAAACATGCACCGAATGTGACCGGCTGTGCCATTGCCATCGAAGAGGCGTTCCGCGATGCGGGATTTCCCTCCGATTTGTACCGTACCCTGCATATCGCAATGGAGCATGTCGATCGTCATACCGGTACGGTTATCGCTCATCCGCATGTGAAAGCGGTTTCGGTAACGGGCAGCACCGCTGCAGGCCGGGCGGTCGCCGAGAAGGCCGGACGTGCACTCAAACGCAGTGTCATGGAGCTTGGGGGGAACGATCCCTACATCGTGCTTGACGATGCTGATCTCGACAAGGCGGTTGCGGTCTGTGCCGCATCCCGTCTTCTGAACAGCGGACAGAGCTGTATTGCCGCGAAACGGTTCATTGTGCACCGTTCGGTCAAAAGCCGTTTCGAGGAGCTTCTGCTTCGCCGGATGCTTGCCGCGAAAACCGGCGATCCTTTCGATTCAGCAACCGAAGTCGGACCGATTGCGCGGGCCGATCTTCGTGACGGACTGCACCGCCAGGTAATGGAGAGCGTCCGTCAGGGGGCATCGCTGCTGTGTGGCGGGGTTTTGCCGGAAGGAAAAGGGTATTTCTATTTGCCGACCATTCTCAGCGATGTGCAAAAAGGCATGGCGGCATATGGCGAAGAGACTTTCGGCCCGGTTGCAACGGTGATCGAGGCGGAGGACGACGATGAGGCGGTAGCTATCGCCAACGACAGCGAATACGGGCTTGGTTCTGCAGTGTTTTCCGCCGATCCGGTGCGGGCCATGCGCTTTGCCAGGCAGCTTGATGCAGGCAACTGTTTCATCAACGCCATGGTGAAATCGGATCCCCGGCTTCCGTTCGGCGGCGTAAAGCATTCCGGTTACGGCAGAGAACTGTCAAGTTACGGTATCAGGGAGTTCACCAATATAAAAAGCCTCTGTTTCAGCTGAAACAGAGGCTTCGATGGTGATCTTTCCCTCCCGGAAATGGGGGTTTCCAGCAGGTTCAGCCATCTTAAAAAATGGCGGCCAGATCGGAAAGGTAGGTTTTGATCGACTGATGTTTTCCGAGACCGAGCTTCTTGTGCATGCGGTAACGGATACTTTCCATGCCGCGGGTTGAAATTCCCGCCGAGCGGGCGATTTCCCGCGTATCGTAGTTCAGCTTCACCAGCAGGCTGATGCGCAGTTCGCGCTGGTTGAGGTTCGGATGCTTTTTCTGCAGCTTGGAGAGAAAAACCGAATCCGATTCGGTCAGCTCGATGTTCAGCCGTTTCTCGATGGTTTCCGTTTCGATAAGGCTCAGGCAGGAGTCGGTCATTTGCCGTTTCTGGTCCTGATCGATATCGAGTGCGTAGATCTGGTCGAGAAGGTTGCGCAGGGCCGTGGTTTTCTCGGCAATCGCTGTTGAAACCCTTGTGAGTTCCATATCCTGGTTGGCAATCCTCGCTTTCAGTTCGGCGATCTCTTTTTCGTATTCCCGCACCTGCTTTTTGTTGAGCTCAATCTGGGCGTTCAGTTTGACAACCGCATCGGTTATCTTCTGCTCGTAGTCCTGCTTCAGTTGTTCGAGTTCCATTTCTTTTTCTTTTTCTTTTTCCCGGAGATCGGTTTGCATGGCTTCTATGGCTTTAAAGAACGGATAGTAAGTATCGTTGAAGGTCGGTATGGAGATGTGTTCATCGAACATATCAAACCAGGACATCCTTGCCAGATAGGCAAGAAAATTCCTTTTCATCGCATCGGCATGACTTTCAGGCGGTATCTCCGGAATGGTTCCGTTTTCATACTCCTGAACCGCCTCCAAAGCCTGAGAGTAGCTGTCAGTCACGAGGACCCGCATACTTTCAGGAACGACTGCTGCGAATGATTCGACAATAATACTGACACACGGCTGGACATTATAAAAAACAATCAGCTTGAACTGCGGATTGCGGTTGTACAGCAGTTTGGTTATGGATTTTTTGTAGTTGTAGGAGATATCTGCAATGTTGGTGAAATCCCAAAGACAGTAGATCGGCTCTCCCGTCAGTCCGGTTTCATGCAGGACGGTGTCGAACAGGTCGATATCCATGCTCTCGAGCGTGATATCCTGGTGCGCTTCGACTGAGCTGTGGATAATATTTCGCCCGATACGTTTGAAGTGCTTGGTGTATCCTGCCTGTTTATTTTCGCTTTTCCAGTGTTCTTTTTGGAAAACAGGCAAATCCCGAACGGTCTCTTTACTCATAAATCATGACTTATTCACAGCTTAAAAATACCATGACGTGATATTGTTCGTAATATGGCGAATTGTCTTGAAGTAATCAATGGATTTTCGCATTTTTTTAAAAAAAATACACTGCAGTTTGTATTTTTTTTACATGCCGCAAAGATAGGTTTTCATGGACCGGTGCTTTCCAAGTCCGAGTTTTTTGTGCAGCCGGTATCTGATGTTTTCCATGCCCCTCGTCGAAAGGGCCATCATGCCGGCAATGGTTTTTGTCGGATAATTTTTCCGGATAAGCAGGCAGATATTCATTTCTTGTGCGTTCAGGGAGGGATGGTTCTGTTTCAGCTGGTCGATAAACAGCATATCGGCTGCGTCAGGCTGCTGCTCATCAGGATTCGGGATGATCTCCGTTCCGGCGGGATTGCTGTAATAATGCTCAAGGAGATCATTGCCGCAAAGTTTCTGCAGGCGGGCACGAATCCGCTCTGCAGCCACCGTTGTTTCTTCCTCAAGGGATTTCTGCTTCAGCAGTTTTTCTTCGTTCATCAGGATATCGGTTTCAAGTGACAGAACAAGACCGGCATGCGCCTTGGCTGCCGCCGTATGTTTTCCGATTTCCCGCTGCAGATGGCTGTGCGTCATGGCGTATTTTTGCTCATAGTTCCGCTGCAGAGCTTTTTTTCTTTCCCTGGTGAGGGTTTCTTTGGCGATCATATCTTTCCTGAACCCTTCAACAGCAAGAAAGTAGGGATGTAATTCATGACCGGAAGCAGGGAGATGGATCTGCTGGTTGAAAATCTGGAGCATGGACATTCTTGTCATTGCCGCAAGCAGTTCCTTTTCCGGCTCAGTCGAACCGGAGGCATGTGGCTCGCAGGGTTCCACCCCGTTCTTTCTGTTTTTCATGCCCAGTACCATTTCAACCGCTTCCCGGTAGTTGTCTGCAAAGGCCATGCACACGTTTTCCGGTGCTATCAGGAAGAACCGTTCAACCGCGTCACGAACCTCTTTGCTTACATTGTACAGGACAACCATTCTGATGTTTTTGCCCCAGTTGAATGCGAAATTCAGAAAATTTTTGCCGTAATGGTATCCGATGGTTGTAACCTTGTCCAGATCGACAAGCAGGTAAACCGGAATAACGCTCAGGTCGAGGTCTTGCAGAATGGTGATAAACCTTCGGGAATCGATACCGGAAAGGGTTATTTCGCTTTTGGATGAACGGTGGACAAAATGGATGATGTCGTGGCCGATCAGGCTGAAAACCGTTGTATAATCGTTTTCAGGGTGCGGCGCTATCCATCCGGGATCTTCCCTGACCGGCAGGTGTGATACGGGGCAACGTTTCATTGACGGTTTTGTTTGCGTTATCCGGATTAACGGTATCCTTTATTTGTGTGTATGAGGGAATGGAAGTATTATTTATCTGACAACAGACAATTGCTCCCTGTTTTTATTGGATGAAACCGCTTTCTTGAAGTAAAAGTAGTGATTTTTTGCGTAGAGGCCGGTATGAACCGTAAAAAAATTACTTTTGAATACCGATATGCCGTTGAACCTGCTTTTTGTCTGTTATGAAAACATCTGTCGCTCTCCCATGGCTGAAGGGGCATTTCGCACCCTTGCCGAAGCGGAGGGTTACGCTGATTGTTTTACGATAGATTCTGCAGGAACCCGCTGTTATCAGAGGGGTTCATCCCCCGATGAGCGGGCTGTGGCTGCCGCCGCCGGTTTTGGAATCGATATCGCCGATGTTCGCGCGCGCTGTATTGACGAGCTTGATCTGCACGGGTATGACTGGATATTTGTGATGGATCATGAAAATTATGAGGAGATCGGCAGGATAACGGGTTTCGGGGACAAGCCGAGTATCAGGCTTGTCATGTCCTTTGTACCCGGCCGCAATGACGAGGAGATAGCCGATCCCTATTATGGAAACTTCCACGATTTTATGCGGGTTATGGGTGACCTTCGGCAGGCTTCTTTCCACATCCTCGGAACTCTGGCTGCCGATATCGGCGGCAATGCGACCGGTCACGGTTTTTTTGCCGGAGACAGGCATGCGTAAGCGCACCCGTTACACCTTTATTTTCAATCCTGCAGCTGACAAGGGAAGGGCTTTCAGGAAAGAGCCCTGGCTGAAGAGCCGGGTTTCGGCTCTCGGTGACGCCTCGCTTGTCACAACCGAATATGCCGGGCATGCAGGCGAGATAGCCCTTGCCGCAAGTCACAAGTGCGATTTTCTTGTTGCTTGCGGGGGGGACGGAACGCTGAGCGAGATCGCCAATGCCGTTGCCGGCAGTGATGTTGTTGTCGGCGTGCTGCCGATCGGTTCGGCAAACGATTTCATCAAGACGATCGGTTATGCCGGAACCCTTCATGAGGCATTCCAGGAGTGTCTTGCGGGTTCAAGCCGGAAAGTCGATCTTGGCCATGTCGTGTTCAACCGGGGTGAACGGCGTTATTTTGTCAACTCGCTTGGCATCGGGCTTACCGGCAGAATTGCCAGAAAGGTCAAACTCGCAACATGGCTGAAAGGTGAAATCAGCTATGTCTATGCACTTTTAAGCGTCTTCGTAGGTTATGCGCCCGTAAAAATGCATATTAAAATCACTGCACCGGACGGTGTGCTTGAATTGCACGAGCCGGTTTTTGCTTTTTCCGTATCGAACGGCAAGGTAGAGGGTGGCAGGTTTCGCATCGCTCCCGAAGCGGATCCGGCAGACGGGCTTCTTGATGTGTGCATCCTGAAATCCATTCCGAAACGCTCTTTTCCGGGGTATGTGGTGAAGTATCTCCGGGGAAACCAGATCAAGGATCCTCTGGTCTTGTACTGCAAGGCCAGTTGTGTCGAGATCATGGTTCCGGATACCGAGACCATGCATATGGATGGCGAGGTATTCGAAACCCTTCCGGGCAGTATCAGGATATCCGTTGCCCCCGGAGCGCTCACGGTCGTCTCCTGACGGACTGACAGACAGACAACAGACGATAGTCCCATAATCGATGCAGTATCTGGTTTTTGAAGACGAGAAGGTTTCGCTTATGAAACCGCTGGTGAATCTCAAGCCGGTTTACGGGCTTTATACCGGTTTTCGCTCTCTGGCCGAAAGATTTGATGATGCAGCGGAAGGCAGGGTTCACCTGAGCTGGCACCTGAGAGCCTATCTCGCTCCGTTCTACCGCGAGCAGCATCCGGAGCGAATGGTCAACAGGGTTGAAGATGACGAACTGTTTCTGGTGAACGGCAGACTGCTTTGCGATGATACCGCTGCGGAAATTATCGCCGATGCGCTTGTCGAACCTTCCAGTGCGCTTATGCAGGGAGACAATATGCTGTTTGCCCGGCTCTTTCGACGGCAGTTTCCCGGTCTGTTTGCCGGGAGACTGCCGGATCTCCTTGATACCGCAATGCTTGCCGACGGACTTTCGGTTCATCAGGTCGAGGGGTTCCGCGTTGTCGACAATCTCTGGGATGTCATCGCCTTACATTCCGAAGCGATGGATATGGATGCGGGTCCTCTGGAAACCGGTGTTCTTGAGGGAGACATCCATCCCTCGGCGGTTATTGTCAACCGTTCAAATATTTTTATCGCTCCCGGGGCGGTGGTCAAGGCTGGCGCTGTGCTCGATGCGGAGGAGGGTTTTATCTCTGTCGGAGCAGGGGCGGTAGTCGAGCCGCAGGCGGTGTTGATGAAGAACGTTTTTCTTTCCCCATGGTCGAGGGTCAAGGCTGGTGCGAGAGTATACAGCAATGTTTTCGTAGGGACGGCATCCAAGGTTGGTGGAGAGGTCGAGGACTCCCTCATCGAGCCTTTTGCGAACAAGCAGCATGACGGTTTTCTCGGACATTCCTATATTTCGTCCTGGTGTAATCTCGGTGCGGGAACCAATACGTCCGATCTGAAAAACAATTACAGCAGCGTAAAACTTCTTGTGGATGGCCGGGAAGTCTCGACCGGACTGCAGTTTCTTGGTCTTGTGATGGGTGATCACGCGAAATGCTCCATCAATTCGATGTTCAATACCGGAACCATCGTCGGCACCGGATCACATGTTTTCGGGGGCGGATTTCCTCCGAAAGAGGTTCTGCCGTTTACCTGGGGGAGCGCTGCCGGCGGGTTCGGTCCCTATCTGATCGACAAGGCGGTTGAAACCGCCCGTAAGGTTATGGAGCGCAGGCAGGTTGTCATGAGCAGCGCCTATGAAACCATGTTCCGATTTGTTGCCGGAAAAGAGCACGGCAGGAAAATTTTTTTTTAACCGTATAATCTGTGGTTCTGCATGATTCTCGTCATCGATAATTATGATTCGTTTACCTATAATCTTGTTCAGTATATCGGTGAATCCGGAGTTGCCGTCGAAGTCTTCAGAAACGATGAAATAAGCGTGGAGGAGATCCTTTGCCGGGAGCCCGACAAAATCGTTATTTCCCCCGGTCCGGGAACACCCGACGATGCCGGTGTATCCGTTCCCCTTATCAGAGCGCTTGAGGGAAGGATACCGCTGCTCGGGGTTTGTCTCGGTCATCAGTCAATCGGAGCGGCTCTCGGCGGGCGTGTTGTCCGGGCAGGGCAGATCATGCACGGGAAAACCTCTATGGTATACCATGACAATACCGGTATTTTTCACGGGGTGAACAATCCTTTTGTTGCAACGCGCTATCATTCACTGATTGTCGAACGGGCAACGCTTCCAGCATCGCTGACCATCAGGGCCTGGACGGAAGACGGCACCATCATGGGCATGGATTCCAGGTCGCTTCGTCTTTACGGCGTCCAGTTTCATCCCGAATCGATCATGACCGGCGAGGGGAAAAAAATAATCAGAAATTTTCTCGAAATGCAGGGGTAAGCAAGGTTGTTTCCGGCTGTGCTCAGGGCAGGTTCGGTCACCCCGGCGATGATGCGGATTGACCGTTTTCGCACCCTGGAGTTCTTGTCTCTGAAGGGTGATCCTGAATTTTTAAATCCGGTATGTCGTTTTCATTCGTGTGTCTCGATCCAGTCCAGCAGTATTGAGCGTTCATCGGGGGTCGGCCGGGATTCCGGGAACAATGCATAATACAGCCCCTCATGGTCGGAGACCGTGAAAACTGTTTTCCTGATTGCATGCATTCGGTTCTTCAGAGCGGTCGGATCGCTGGTGCCCCATTCTGAAAAGTTCAATGCCTTGCGTCCCTGTGAAACTTTAACTGCCGCTAACCATGATAATGGCGCGATAGTGACCGGCGAATTCCAGCTGGTCTGAAAGGAGTGGCAGTTGAAACAGGATTTTTTCAGGATGGCGACGATTTTTTCGGGAGCCTGAACCGGAGAGGTTTCCGGAGGGTTGATGCGGCCAAGCGGAACAAACTGAATGAGCAGAAGGGCTATGAGTGCCCAGCTTGCCGTTGTTCTGTAGGGATGGTCCGGCATGTTTGCAGAAGGATCTCGGTAAGTTTTTTTAAACGTCTAACGGGCAACTATGATTTTTCCCTGTGAAAAAGCGGTTTGGTATTATCTTCCACAGATACGTGCCGATCTTGCCATTGAACTTGTCAAGACCGGTATGACCCAGTCACAGGCGGCTAAAAAACTTGGGGTGACTCCAGCCGCAGTGTCACAGTATATTCATAAAAAGCGTGGCCTGCAATCGCCAAGAACCAGATTGTATCGCCAGGAGATCAAGGCAGCCGTTCGGAAAATCTGTGAGGACGCTTCTCCCGACGAACTGCATTTCATTGTCTGCAAATGCTGCCAGCTGCTGAAAAAGGAGGGGCAATCACCGGTGGCTGCACAACGGGGGAGCTGTTCATAAAGAAGAATTGTTACGGGTTATGTTATGATGAAAGCTTGGTTCGGGGATGGGGGGTTTCGTGTCTCGGCGATGGTGGCGGTTCTTGCGGTAACGATCGGATTTGCTGTGCAGTACATGATCGGAACGGGTGTCCCGGTGTTTCACTGGCCGTACAACGCCTTGTTTGTTGCTGTTTTTGCTGCGCTGCTTCTTGTTTTTGGCGTTCTGTTCAGAAACAACACTTTTGTTCTCTGGATAGGAGGCATTCCGTTTGGGCTTTCCCTCATTTTCGCGATTGCTTTTCTTTCCCTTATCGGGGGTGTTATTCCACAGGACGGTCAGGTTGCCGGTTCCCTGCCCGGCAGGCTTGGCATGAACCGTATTTTTTCCGGCTGGCCCTTTCTGCTGGTTGTGTTGCTGTTTCTCTGCAATCTCGGGCTCTCGGTTGTCTGGAAGACCGTTCCTTTCAGGTTTTCGAACCTTCAGTTCATGCTCTTTCACGGCGGTTTCTGGATTGTGTTGGCCTGCGGGCTGGCCGGAGCTTCAGACCTGCAGCGGGTCATCATTCCCGTATATGAAGGCAGGGAGAGCAGCCGGGCCTACATTCCACATGAAAATCGCATGATGCAGCTGCCGTTTTCGGTCTTTCTCGAGGATTTTTCCATCGAAGAGTACTCTCCCCAGATCGTGCTCTACGATCCGCAGAACGACAGGGTCATGTCCGGAAGGCAGGGCAGGGAAACCGAAGTCCGCATCGGCTACAAGGCTTCCTGGCCGGGATTCCAGGTCGAGGTGCTGGATTATATGCCGCACGCCATTCCCGACAGCAGCGGTACGCCCCGCAGGACGGGGAAATCGGAAGGTATTCCGTATGCCAAGGTGCGGATCGTTGCCGAAGGAACCCGTGTCGAGCGCTGGCTCAATACCGGAAGTCCCTTCATCCGTCCCGGGGTTGTCCAGCTTGACCGGTATTTTCTGGTCATGTTTCCGGGGTCTCCCAAAGTGTTCCGCTCGGGCGTTGTGCTCACCGGAGCGGGCGGCAGGAAAACCGTCGATCTCGAAGTCAACAAGCCGGCAGCATATGCCGGCTGGAAGCTTTACCAGATGGGGTATGATGAAAAGGCCGGAAGGTGGTCGCAGCTGAGCCTGATCGAAGCCGTCAGGGATCCCTGGCTTCCAGCGGTTTATTGCGGGTTTATCATGATCATGGCAGGTAATGCGCTGTTTTTCTGGAAAGGAATCAAACGGAGGGAAACGGTATGACACTTTCGGATTTTCCTCCGGTTGCCTTTACAGCGATGGCATTCTGGGCCATCGGGTCACTTCTGAGGCTATCCTCCCGCCGCCGGCCGCTGCTTGCGTATGCTTCTTACGGCATCATGGTTGCCGGGGCCCTGCTTCTCGGATGGTTCATCGCCGCCTACTGGCATACGCTTGAGCGTCCTCCGCTCAGGACCCTGGGCGAAACGAGGTTGTGGTATGCGGCCTTTATTCCCGTCGTGGGTTTTCTTGTGGAATTGCGCTGGAAGATCGCCTGGCTGAAATATTACTGTATGGCGCTTGCCGCATTCTTTCTCTCGATCAATCTTGCCCATCCCGACGTTTTCGACAAGGCGCTCATGCCGGCATTGCAGAGCGCCTGGTTTGTTCCCCACGTCATCGTGTATCTGGTCGGTTACGTGCTGTTGGCGGCATCATCGGCCGCTGCGTGGCACAACATCATTTCAGTATTCCGCTCCGGCGCCGACCGGCTGGGTTATGCGGTTTCCCACTACCTTGCTCTGCTCGGTTTTGTGTTGCTCACCTTCGGGCTGGTGTTCGGTGCGCTCTGGGCCAAAGAGGCATGGGGTCACTATTGGACCTGGGACCCAAAGGAGACGTGGGCATTCATTTCCTGGCTGGCTTATCTCGGCTATCTTCACCTCTCGGCACATGGAACCGGACGTGACAAACTGCAGTGGTACCTTGCGCTTTCTTTTCTTGTCCTGCTGGTCTGCTGGTTCGGCGTGAACTACATGCCATCTGCACAGAACAGCGTGCATAGCTATCAGCCGAACTGACCGGGGCGGCACCCTGCTATCTTTGCACCTGCTGCGTATTGAACTGCCGTAAACAGCCGCTTGTGACCTGTTTTTCGGGTGAGTGGTTCTGTCTGGCCGAGATCTTTGCAGGGGAGGTGCTTACAGTTCGACAACGAGATGGGTTTCCGTAGAATGCCCGGCAAGCAGATTTTTCAGGGTATCTATCAGGTCGAAACCGTATTTATTGATAAAATAAAATACATTGATCATCCTTTCCTGAGGAACCCCTTCGGGAAAGAATGCTGTTTCGGTTTTCAGAATCTGCTCGATCAGTTCTTCGTTTTTACGTCTTCCCGCTTTGCGTGTTTTCTGTTCTATTGTGTCCACAATTTTCATGGCCTGCTGGGTCGATGCGGCAAGCACCGGTTCAAGAGTCGGGTCGATTTTTCCGAGTTCCGGTCCCAGTTTGCGTAATGCGGCTTCGATTTCCGTTCTTGTTTTTTCGAACACGGCATCGATATCCGGATTTTCCGCTATCATCTCGGCATTGCGTTTCAGTGCCTGCAGGTCGCTGAACAGCGCGTGATAGATCTGCTTTCTTGAAAAGCCGGGCCTCCCTGAAACTCTCAGCAGTTTGTCCATGATCCGGCTGAATTTCGGCTCTACAAGGGTAAAGCTTCCTCTCGGTATGATAAATGGCATGGTTATGCCGAAGTGTTCGTAATTCCTTCGGAACTGAGCAAGGTAGCCGATCTCTCCGGGGCCGGCAATACAGGCGAACGTCGGCAGTACCGTGTCCTGTACGACAGGGCGGAGCACCACGTTCGGACTGAACCTCTCGGGATGGTCCTGGCAGAGTTCGAGCATCTGGTGGCGTGAAAGCCGCACGTTGTCAGGCGCAATGACGAACAGATTTTCTTCGGGGTACTCGATTTTCTGTCGCTGGCCGTGGTGGTTGACGTGAAACAGGTTGACCGCTCTCGGTTTGGACTGCGCATTGTAGCCGAGCTGTTCGAGCATCGAGCTTTGTGCTATGACGTTGTACGACGAGGTCGGACAGGTTGCGAGTTCTCTCTGGAATACCGGCCGGGAGAGCCTCTTGAAGTCGGTGTTCTGGCTTGAAAGCAAAACAAGCGGGTGGTTCCGGAAAAGATGCATCATGATCTGGGCAAAACTCATATCGAGCGTGTTTCCCGGAAAACAGCTTTCTTTGAGGATGGCCTCTATCTGGGGTTTGGATGGCGAATCAGGAAGCCTTTCGAGAAAGTTCCTGACAAGATGGCGGATATCCTCACCGAAACAGGATGCGGCAACCATCTGGTCGGGTAGGTGTTTGAACGGTTCGGCCCTGAAGTGTTCAATGGTGCCATGAGCGAAAGATGCCGTATGGGAGGATTCATCGAAATCGTGATCCTCACCCTCGATCCAGAATACCGGAACGAAGTCGTATTCCGGAAACAGTGTTTTCTGCCGCTCTGCAAACACCAGGGCGGTCAGTGCCTTGTAGATTGTATAGGCAGGGCCGGTGAACAGGCCGGGCTGCTGACCGGTTACGACAGCCATGCAGCGATGCGAGCGGAGTTTCTCTATTTCCTGCAGATGCAGTTCCCTGCATCCATAACGGATATTCTGGGTACGGAGTATCTCGACAAGCAGGTTGCGGTCGAACGTCCTCGATTCAAGCAGGTTGAGCTGGCGGTAGTAGTCGCTCTCCTTCTGATAGTCGAGATGAAAGCTTGCCGAGAGCAGACGGTTTCGCATCTCGCCTTCAGCGGTGTAGTCTCTGAAGAGTGCCGGAAAACCCTTTTTCGGGGTCAGAATCGTTCGATAGTCAAGAAGAAAAGTATTCACCCGATTATTTTTGCAGGTTCCATTGGTTCAGTGCGCCGAGAAACGCATGGTTCGTCAGGTCACAGGAGAGCGGCGTGACGGCGACATAGTTGTTCCGGACGGCATATTCGTCCTTTTGCAGGGAGTTGTCGAGCAGCTTGAGGGTGCCGTTGAGCCAGTAGTAGGGGTTCCCGTACATGTCGTTGCGTTCGATTGCGGCCTCCTCCCAGCGCGAGCTCCCCTGCTGGGTGATGACGATGCCTGCGATCTCCTTCTCCGGAAGGTTGGGGATATTGACCGAGAGAATCGTGTCGGGGGGGAGGCCTTCCTGCAGGACTTTGCGGGCCAGCTTCCGTGCGAATTTCGCGGCATAGGTGAAGTCGGCGTTTTCATAGGTGGTCAGCGAGAAAGCAAGCGAGGCGATGCCTTGAATCGCCCCTTCGCGTGCTGCGGCTACTGTTCCCGAGTAGAGGGTATTGGTCGCGGTGTTGCTTCCGTAGTTTATGCCCGATAGAATGAGGTCCGGCTTATCGTCAAGGATATGGCTGAGGGCAACCTTGATGCAGTCAACCGGGGTGCCGGAGACCGTGTAACCGAAAAAGCGGTTGTTTTTCTGATACCGCCTGATGCGGAGTGGAACCCCGAGCGTCATGGCATGGCTCATCCCGCTATGCGGCTCCGCTGGCGCCACAACGGTAACCCTGCCGATTTTCTTCATCGAAGCCGCCAGCGCGTGAAGGCCTTCGCCTTCAATGCCGTCATCGTTGCAAATCAGGATGTGAGGATTATTCAGGTCCTTCAAAACGGTAGGCTTTGTTGTTGATAACCGGTTACGGGCGTAAAATTAAAAAAGTTCCTTTCAAAAATCATGTCCCAGACTGAAATACCAGACAGTATCGGAAAATCTCAGTGATGAGGCGTCATTGTCCTCTTCTTTCCGCAGAAAGGCAAAGGCTTTCGAGACGGTCAGTCTGGCGGGGCCGACCGGGGTGTTCCAGATGATTCCGGTGCCGGCGCCGTGTATGAGCCTTGAAAGGGACATGTCGCTCCGCTTTTGCCACGCGTTGCCGACGTTGTAGTAAAACATGAACGATGCGGGAAAGAGGATTTCGAAAGGCGGACTGTAACTGATCTGCATTCCTGCAACCGCCATATTGCTGCCGATCAGGTCGTTCTGTTTCAAGCCGATAAACCGCCGGCTGTAGAGGGAGCCGGGTCCCCCGAGAAAAAACTGCTCGGAAAGAGGCAGGTAGCTGCTGCTGATTCCTGCGGAGCCGGAAAGTTGCAGTGCGGTACGTTCTCCGAGGGGAATGTTCTCTTCATGTGTTCCTGCAAGCTGCCAGAACATGACGTCGTTGTCGAGCAGCTCGGGAGTCGCCGAGTAACTGATATGGGTATAGCGTCCCGATGTGGGTACCTGGGCATTGTTACGCGAGTCGATAATCAGCGAAGTTCCTGCGGAGAGCATGTTCCTGTTGTCCGTCCGGAGCGCCGTCTGCTCGGGTCCTTTATTGTGGTATGTTTGTGCGTTCTGAACGGTTACATCAAGCGCCAGCCGTCCGTTTTTACGGATTCTCGTGCCGAACGTGCCGGTTACGCCATATTTCTGGATGCCGTAGGTGGAAATATTTTCGGAATCGTATCCGCTGAACTCCCTGGAAAAGCGAAGCTCCCTGGTTTCGAATTCATGCTGGTCAAAAAAAAGCTTCGAGTACAGCGTGAAATGCGTCGAACCGATGCGGGGGATGGTGTACTCAATGGCGGCAGCACTGTTGTTTTTTCCCGCCTTGATCCAGCCGCCCAGGGATGCCGTGGTTCCTCCGAGATTTTCGTTTCTGAGATCGACAAGTGCCTGGGCGTTGGTGGTTTCGTCGTAACGGATTCCGAGGCGGAGTACCGATGAGGGTTTTTCCACAAGCGAGAAAGTCAGGCTTTTTTCACCGTTTTCCGCAGCGGGCGAAGTGTTTTCCGCAGAGACCGATACCCGGTTGAAAATTCCCGTTTCATAAAGATTCGCTGCAGACCGTTCGGCTTTGTCGAGCCTGACGGCCTTTGTCGTGTCGATACTGATCTCTCTGCGGATAGGTGTCCTGTCGGTTTTGTTTCTGCTCCGGACGATTTCAATGGCTCCCACCTTTCCTGAAGACATGGCAACCAGCAGGGTGTCGCCGGAAAATGACACGGATTCAGGTTCGACAAGGCTGTACCCCATGTTCCGGTAAAGGCGTACCAGGTTTTCAAGCGCCCTTGTTCCCGCGTTGTTCGTATAAAGTTTGTTCCGGACAGGTTCGAAGCAGGCATCGATTTCCTGTTTTGCCGGGGTTTCCTGCGGTCCTCCCGATACCACCACTCCGCCGATACGGGGGAGGGGCGCAAGGCGAAACTTCACGGTTTTCTTCCGGGTGTCGATCACCGCATGTGTGCTGGTGAAGAGATCGGTTTCCAGCAGTTCCCGGAGCGTTCTGGACAGAGAAGTTGCATTGCGGACAATTCCTGCGACGATGCCCCGAAGCTCCGGGTTTATACCGTTTTTTTGCTCTATTTCGAAAGATTTCGAAAAGGAACCGATGAACATGTCTTTTTTCGGTGCGGTTTCGATGCTTCTCATGATCGTGCCTGCCAGCACTTTTCCTTTCGCATAACCGGTATTGACAAGCTCTCCGATATCCGAGAAATCGGTTGCACTGTGCGAGGAAAGGTCAGGTGTAATGACGATATCGGCTTTTTCAAGCTGCGCGGGGTATTGCAGGCCGGTCAGGATGTTGATCGCCTGGTCTGCGGCTTTCCAGGGAAGGTCGAGATCCCCGTTTTTTGAATACATGCTGCCGTGGGTATCGACGGCAATTTTGTATTCGGCGGTAAAATTGTCCAGCTCATCGACCGGCAGGTTTGCGACAAGACCTCCGTCAACAAGCCGGTATCCGTCGCGCTCAATCGGTTCGAACAGCACCGGAACCGTACTGCTTGCCCTCATGGCTTCCGAAAGTGGTCCCGAAACCAGGGAAATCCGTTTTCCGGACACCAGGTCGGTTGAAACCGCCCTGAACCGGACGGGGAGGGAGCTGAAATCCTTCCATCCGTGATAGATGCCGTTCAGTACCAGCAGGTCGAGTGTGCCGGTGAGCGCCTGTGCCGAGCTCAGGGATTTCGGCACCATGAGTTTCAGCTTGTTGAACCTGACCGCTACGGTCGAGCGGTCACGGATATTCTGCTGTTCCAGGAAAATGCCTGCGCGGGGTGACTCTTCCCTGATCGCCAGAATGGATTGCCATGGCAGGGTGCCGGCAATCTCCTCAAGCTCACCGGGAGTATACCCGCAACTGTACAGCCCGCCGATAATGGCCCCCATACTTGTTCCCGCAATGTAGTCCACCGGTACTCCCTCCTCGTCGAGAGCCTTGAGCACGCCGATCTGCGCAATGCCGTTGGCTCCCCCTCCGGAAAGTGCAATGCCTACGGTTTTTCTCTGGGGGCGCATGAAGGGCATGACGCTGTAGCGTCTGGATGGCAGGTCAAGGGTGTCGGGATACACCACCACATGAGCAGCCGCCGAAAGCGGACGGAACAGAAGCAGTATTTGCATGAGCCCTGCGAGGAGGACGATCAAGGCAGGCATGCCGGCTCCTGGCAGGCGGCCTGGTCTTTTTTTCCGTTTCATGGCGTGTTTCCCGGTGACGCTTTCCGGCTGTTTTTTGAGTTCTGCCGGGGACTTCATATCTTAAGGTCTAATGTATAACCTTTGGTATTAATTAAGAAAAGAAGATGGCGTGGTTCAAACGGGTAAAGCCTTCGATACGTACGACCGACAGGCTTGACATGCCTGAAGGGCTCTGGTGGAAGTGCGAGGAGTGCGGAGCAATGATTCATAAAAAACAGCTTGAGGATCATGTCTACACCTGTTCGGATTGCGGTTACCATTTCAGGATCTCCCCGTACCGCTATTTTTCCATTCTTTTCGACAACGAGAATTATCAGGAGTTCGACGATACCCTTCGGTCAGCCGATCCTCTCGGGTTTACCGATACGAAAAAATATCCCGACCGGGTACATGACATCATCGAAAAGAGCGGTAAAACCGAAGCATGCAGGAATGCATGGGGCGATTCGGGCGGCAAGCCTCTGGTGATATCGGCCATGGATTTCGGGTTTATCGGGGGCTCGATGGGATCGGTTGTCGGGGAGAAGATCGCCCGTGCCGCAGACAAGGCTGTCGATCTCAATGCCCCGTTACTGGTGATTGCACAGTCCGGAGGTGCAAGAATGATGGAAGGTGCCTTCAGTCTCATGCAGATGGCCAAAACCTCCGCCCGGCTTACGCTGCTCAGCGAGAAAAGACTGCCGTTCCTCTCGCTCATGACCGATCCGACAATGGGAGGCATCACCGCATCCTTCGCCATGCTTGGCGATATCAATCTGAGCGAGCCGAAAGCACTGATCGGTTTTGCCGGACCCAGGGTCATCAGGGATACCATAAAAAGGGATCTGCCCGAAGGGTTCCAGAGAGCCGAATTCCTGCTCGAACACGGTTTCATCGATGCCATTGTTCACCGCAAGGATCTGAAAAACCAGATCTCCCGCCTTACCGGCATGCTCTCTGCCTGATGTCTCGCCTTCAGATCCAGCCGAGAGCTCCGGAGGTCACGGGGAACTCGGCGCAGAAAACTTTTTTTATCTCTTCGGCAATATCGCGGTGCTCCTTCTGCGTGCTCATCTCCGTGCGCACTTGAAGGTAGTGAATCCAGCTCCGCACCGAACCTTTCATGTACAGCTTGGTCTGCGTGCCGAGAGGCAGCAGCATTCGTGCACACTCCTTGGCAATGCCCCTTTCAAGAGCCTCCTTGTAGGTTTCCATCGACAGGCGGGTAATGTTTTCCTGCGCGTCGTCGAACCATTGCAGGGTTTCGCTGTCAAGGTCGTCAAGCGAATTCTGCCGGTTTTTGCTGTCCTGCCTGCGTGGCCGGTACTTCTCCACCGTCTGCGCTTTTGCATACCGCTGTGAAAATTCCTGGAACTGGAAGCTCCTGTGTCGCAGAATCTGCGGGGCGATCGCCCTCGATGTGACAATCTCGACGGTCATGTCCGCCATTTCAAAAATGCTCCAGTGCCTGTGTTCGATGCAGTAGGCAAGCAGCCTGCCGTAATCGAGATTTTCCTGATTCGGGCTTGAAACCCTTGCGCAGTAGGCGATAAGCCCTTCGGCGGTGAGCGGCCGATTTTCGAACTCGAAACAGGGGGTTGTGACCGAGATGAGACGAACCTGCATAGTCGGCAATATTTGATTCAGTTGGCAGAAAATATACGGATAAGGCGGCTTTATTCCCGCAAGGAGCGGCTTGTTTTATCGTCTTCTTTTTTACTTATTGGAACCTCGACGATTGATTTGTTGTTAGCTCTATGTATTTTACGTATTTCTTCTGCGCGCGGCCGCATTATCAAATTCAACCCAACTGACCACAGCCATGGCTAATATCAATTTCGGTTTCGATCACCATGCCCGCAAACTGTACTCGGGGGCAATAGAACAGGGGATCCAGAATACGCTTGTCCCGATGGTTATAGAGACGTCCGGGAGAGGGGAGCGGGCGTTCGATATCTTTTCTCGACTGCTCAGGGAGCGGATCATTTTTCTCGGCAGCGGTATTGACGAGCATGTGGCCGGCCTTGTGATGGCGCAGCTGATCTTTCTCGAATCCGAAGATCCCGAGCGCGATATCTATATCTATATCAACTCTCCCGGCGGCAGCGTTTCAGCAGGTCTCGGCATTTACGACACCATGCAGTATATCCGGCCCGATATTGCCACGGTCTGTGTGGGCATGGCGGCAAGCATGGGAGCGTTCCTGCTCGCCAGTGGCACAAAAGGCAAGCGGGCCTCCCTTCCGCATTCACGCATCATGATTCACCAGCCCTCCGGCGGTGCCCAGGGGCAGGAAACCGATATCATCATCCAGGCCCGCGAGATAGAGAAGATCCGCAAGCTGCTCGAAGAGCTGCTTGCAAAAAATACCGGACGCGATGTCCAGCAGATCAGGGAGGATTCCGAACGCGACCGGTGGATGAACGCGGGGGAAGCGCTCGAGTATGGCCTTATCGACCAGATTTTCGAAAAGCGTCCGGCACCTGAAAAAGCCGAATAATCCGTGCATTTTCCGTAACCAGCAACCATCTTGTCAGCTGTAACCCTGTACCCATGAGTGAAGAGACCGTGCCGTTCAATCTCGATAAAACCTATAACCACCAGGAGGTGGAAGACCGCTGGCGGAGTGCGCACTGGGAAGCCCTCGGCAGTTTTCAGGCCGAAAGCTCCAATGTACTGACCGAAGGAAAAACTCCCTATACCGTGCTCATGCCGCCACCCAATGTGACCGGCAGCCTGACGCTCGGCCATGTGCTGAATCACACGCTTCAGGACATCTTCATCCGCTACAGCCGGATGAGCGGCAGGGAGGCGCTCTGGCTTCCCGGTACCGATCATGCCGGTATCGCCACACAATCCGTCGTGGAAAAAAAGCTTCGCAAGGAGGGAGTGAGCCGTCACGACCTGGGACGAAAGGAGTTTCTCAGGCATGTCTGGCAGTGGCGCGAGGAGTATGGCGGGCTGATTCTCCGCCAGCTTCGCAGGCTTGGCATCTCGTGCGACTGGAGGCGGAACCTTTTCACGATGGACGAGCGGGCTTCCGTGGCGGTTATCAATGCTTTCATCGCACTTTACCGCGACGGCCTGATCTATCGCGGGACGCGCATCATCAACTGGTGTCCGGTTTCACAGACAGCCCTCTCAGACGAGGAGGTGATCATGAAACCGCGGCGCGACAAGCTGGTTTATGTCCGTTACCCGCTGGTAAAACGTCCCGGACAGTTCATTACCATTGCTACCGTGCGTCCGGAGACCATTCTGGCCGATGTGGCCATTGCCGTCAATCCCGCTGATCAACGCTACCAGGACCTTGTAGGCGAACTTGCCGTTGTCCCGGTTGCCGGGCGTCATATCCCGGTTATCGCTGACGATTATGTCGATATCGAATTCGGTACCGGTGCCCTGAAAATCACGCCCGCGCACGATCCCAACGACTACGAAGTGGCATGCCGCCACAATCTGCCCGTTATCTGTGTTGTGGGAAGGGACGGCCGGATGACTGACGATTTCGGTTACGCCGGCATGGACCGGTTCGAAGCGCGCGAGAAGATCATGGCCGACCTGGAAGCGAGGGGTTACCTCGAACGCGTCGAGGAGTACGAGCACAACGTGGGGTACTCCGAGCGCGCCGACGTCGTGGTCGAGCCGTACCTTTCCGCGCAGTGGTTCGTGCGCATGAAACCGCTGGCGGAAAAAGCCCGGCAGGTTGTCAACGAAGGGGGCATCCGCTTTCATCCACCGCACTGGATCAACACTTACCGTCACTGGATGGAGAATATCCAGGACTGGTGCATTTCCCGTCAGCTCTGGTGGGGGCACCGTATTCCTGCATGGTACGATCCCGAAGGCCGGGTCTGGGTTGCCTCTTCTTACGAGGATGCCTGCCATCTTGCCGGAACAGACAAGCTGGTGCAGGACGAGGATGTGCTTGACACCTGGTTCTCGTCGTGGCTGTGGCCGCTTACCACGCTCGGCTGGACCGGTCCCCACAGCGACAACGACGATCTTCGTGCCTTCTATCCGACCGATACGCTTGTTACCGGCCCGGACATCATCTTCTTCTGGGTGGCGCGCATGATCATGGCAGGGCTCTACTTCAAGGGCGATGTGCCGTTCCGCGATGTGTACTTTACCAGCATCATCAGGGACATGAAAGGGCGCAAGCTCTCGAAATCCCTCGGCAACTCTCCCGATCCGCTGCAGGTGATCGACACCTACGGCACCGACGCCCTTCGTTTCACCATCATCTACATCGCACCGCTCGGGCAGGATGTGCTATTCGGTGAAGAGAAGTGCGAGCTCGGCAGGAATTTCGCCACCAAGCTCTGGAATGCCTCGAGGCTGGTGTTCATGCAGCGTGAAAAGTATTTCGACTCACCGGAGGATTTCCGGAAGGCATACACCGGATTCGTTCCCGACAGCGATGCGTTCACCTTCGCCGAGGAACAGGTTCTCATGGCCAGATACCACGGCATGCTCGACCGCTATCACTCGGCATTCGCCCAGTTCCGGGTAAACGATATCCTCAGGAACGTCCATGAATTTTTCTGGGGGGACTACTGCGACTGGTATCTTGAAGCCATGAAAACCGTGCTTGCCGGCGCGCCTGAATCCGGCAGGGCACGCAAGGCGGTGCTGCTTGCCGTGCATGTTCTGGAGGGCATGCTCAAGGCGCTGCATCCGGTCATGCCGTTCATCACCGATGAAATCTGGCACGCTATTCTCAAAAGGGAGGAGCGGTTGTCCATAGCGCTTTCTCAGATGCCTGAAGTCTCTCCGGAGTGGCTCGGCAGGGATGTTTCGCTTTACCTGATTCCCCGTGCGGTCATTTCGGAGGTCAGGAGCATCCGGTCGCTGTTTGCCGTTCCCGCTTCGGGCACAGCCCCCCTGAGCGTGAAGGCTGCCGGCGAGGGTTCTCTCAGGGTGCTTTCAGACAACAGCGATATCATTTCCGTCGCGACAAGATGCCGTGTCACGGTATCGGCGGAGTGCACGAGGCCGAGTCATTCCGCAGCTTCCGTCGTTGAGGGCAATGAACTTTTTATACAGCTCGAAGGGTTAATATCGTTCGAAAAAGAACGCTCCCGTCTTCAGAATGAGATCGACACCATTTCATCCTATGTGGTTTCACTGAAGAAAAAGCTTGCAAACGAAGGTTTTGTCTCCAACGCTCCGGGTGATGTTGTTGAAAAGGAGCGGCTGAAACTCGCCGAGGCGGAACGCAATCTTGAAAAACTCGGGAAAAACCTTGAGGTTCTTGCAAGTTAAGGATTTACCACCGTTGTGTCGTGCAGGTGTTATGAGGTCGCATGCCTGCACGGTAAAAACGTATTTTTTCAATTTGTCCTGAAATGATATTTTGTCGGTTTACCACGACAAACCGGTCACATCAGGAGTTTTACCGATGAGTTCGCAAGGAGCGTATTGACATGAGGCAGTTGAAAATCAGCAAGCAGATCACCAATCGCGAGAGCCTTTCGCTCGACCGCTATCTTCAGGAGATCGGGAAGTACGATCTTCTGACCGCAGAAGACGAAGTCAGGCTGACCATGGCCATCAAGGAAGGGTATGATATGCCGGTTGACACCGTGGAGTACAAGCGGGCAAAGCGCGCGCTTGACAAGCTGATCAAAGGCAATCTGAGGTTCGTGGTTTCTGTGGCCAAGCAGTACCAGAATCAGGGGCTGACGCTCGGCGATCTGATCAACGAGGGGAACCTTGGCCTTATCAAGGCGGCGAAGCGGTTCGACGAAACGAGAGGGTTCAAGTTCATCTCCTATGCGGTCTGGTGGATCCGCCAGTCCATCCTTCAGGCGCTTGCCGAGCAGTCGAGGATCGTGCGTCTGCCCCTCAACCGGGTCGGCACGCTCAACAAGATCAGCAAGGCATACAGCCAGCTCGAACAGGAGTACGAGCGCGATCCCAACACTCGTGAACTTGCCAACCTGCTCGACATGGATTCCCAGGATGTCGCCGACACCCTGAAAATCGCCGGTCGTCACGTCTCGGTGGACGCGCCCTTTGCGCAGGGGGACGACAACCGGCTGCTCGACGTGCTGCAGAACGACGGGCATCTGCCCGATCACGGTCTTAACCGCGATTCGCTTACCCTTGAAGTCGAGCGTTCCCTATCCGTGCTTGCACCCCGTGAAGCTGACGTGATCCGCTCCTATTTCGGCATCGGCATGGACAATCCGCTCACGCTCGAGGAGATTGGCGAGAAATTCAAGCTTACCCGTGAACGGGTGCGCCAGATCAAGGAGAAAGCCATCAGAAGGCTTCGCCAGTCGGCATACAGCAAGATTCTCAAGGAGTACATCGGAAGCTGATGTGCTTTGGATAAGCGATCGAGCCCTGTTTTCCTGCAGGGCTTTTTTATTTCCGCACCAGTCGTACCGGTATTCCGGGTTCAATTCCCGTTATCTGCGATGCGTTTGCATTGCGCGCCGCTATTTCCACCGTTCCGAAACTTCCTTCATAAGCCAGCAGTTCCCCGTCCTGCACATTGCCGTAAGTCTTTACAAGCGGCAGCGGCGGTAAACCGGCCGCTTCGATACGCCACTCTTCAGGATGTTCTAACGGGGCGGTATCGATTGTCGTGACCAGATTGCCGAAACGGTCGGTAAAAAGTACGCTCCCCTCCATGGCGGATCCGTCGGACTTACCCCGGATACAGGCAGGCAACTGGATGCAGGAGGCAGGATCGACGGGTTCACCGAGCCGGCTGACCGGTAATCCGCGAGCAAGATGAGCTGCTGCAGGAGAGAAAATGTCCCGTCCGTGAAACGTCGAACTCTGAACGGGAAGCATGACATCGGGACTGGTGATGCCAACGCAGTCCTTTATCTTCAGGGAGTTGAAGACGGGAGTCAGCAGGCCGTTGTCAGGAGCGAGAAATGTCTGTCGTTCCGTTTTCAGGGCGACAGGCTTTCTCGACGTTCCGACTCCCGGGTCGACAACGCAGACGACGATCGAATGCGGTGGAAGGAATGGCAGGGAGCGTTCAAGGAGAAAGGCTCCCAGTGCGATATGCTGCGCCGTAACGGCATGGGTGAGGTCAATGATGCGAGCGTTCGGGCAGATCGAGAGGATAACTCCCTTCATCTGTCCGACATACGTGTCGTCAAGCCCGAAGTCCGTCAGCAGCACAACGACCGGGTCATGCATTCGGGATCGGGCATTCATGACGAAGCTTTCCGATAGAGAATCCCTGCGGCTCCAAGAAACAGCAGGAGCGGAATCCACGCGGCGGCCCATGGCGCCATGACGCCATTATATCCCATGGTGGCGACGGTTCTTTGCAGGCCGAGAAACAGGAACCCGATAAAGAGCGCCATGGCGATTTCCGCGGCAAGACCGCTCCGTTTTTTTACCGATGCGAGTGAAACCCCGATAAGAATAACCACCAGGGATGCCAGGGGCATGGCAAGTTTTGCGTGCAGCTTCACCTTTGCCCGGTCAAGGGCCGGAAAACCGGCCTGCGTTTTTCCCCTGACGTACCGGTAGTGCTGTACGAGGTTCATCTCTTCGGGCAGCACATTGAGTTCCCTGAGAGACTGCAGGGAGAGGGCGAGATCGAGGGTGTCGCGGCTTTTCCTGAAGGTGTAGGTTCCGGGATCGTTGCCGAATGAACGGATGACGGCATGCTGCATGATCCATTTTTTCATGCTCTGGTCGAACACCATGGCCGGTCCGTCCGTTCTCGACCGGAGGTGCGGGCCGTCGAACTTCTCGATGCTTACTCCGAGGGCTTTCGAATGCGCGATGTCGAACGAGCCGATCGTGACGACGCTGTTGTCCGGTTCAAGGATGTGAATGTTGGTGCTTTCGTGCACTCCCGGCCGGGTTTTCTTGAGGACGTTTCGTTGCAGCGCGATTTTTGCGCCCGATGCAGCCGGTTCCGCCACCGATGCATTGAACAGGTTGAAAACGCAGATGATTACTCCTCCCAGCAGGAACGGCCGCATGAACTGATCCTGGCCGACTCCGGCAGAGCGTATTGCCGCAAGTTCGCTCGAGGCCGAAAGTCTTCCCGCAGTGAGAATCGCTGCCAGCAGGGCGGAAAGAGGCGCTGTCACCTGGAAAGTGGAGGGAAGCGTGAGGAGATAATATTGCACTGCGACGGCAATGCCGGTCTTGCGGTCGAAAAACTCGTCGAGGTTATCGACCATGTCAATGAGGGTGAACAGCAGTGCGAATGCCAGCGAAGCGAAAAGAAAAGAGATGGCGAACTGTCTGAAAATGTATCGTTCGATCAGTTTCATGCTTTCCGTTTCCTTTCCTTGCCAGTCCCGATGGCTGCGGTTTTCCTGTTATTCTTCTTCCGTGCGGTATGCTTTGTCTGCCGCTCTAATACCCGAAAAGCTCTTCGAGTTTCAGTTCGCGAACCTCGCCGTACCTTGCGAGCGTCTGCATGTCGAGCCGTGAGGTATCACCAAGAACCAGCATGACGTGGTTGCGGTTCCTGAAATGCTCGCGGTGGAATGCCTGTACCTCCTGGAGGCTCATGCCGGGAACCTGCCGGTAAATATCCTTTCTGATGTCCTCATCGAGTCCAAGCCGCCGGGCGTCCTCGTAATTGAAGAGCACCTCCGTTCTTGTCAGCCTTTCCGAGGCGATTTTCTGCATGATGCCGCTTTTGGCCGAAGCGAACAGTTCAGGTGATTCCGGCAACTCCTGCATGAGAGCGCTGATTCCTTCGATCGCCTCGGGCAACTTGTCGGACTGGGTGCCGATATAGCTGAAAATATAGTTGTGCCGGTCGCGGAACTTCGGCATTCGGTAGACCGAGAAGACCGAATAGGCAAGAGCTTTCGCTTCGCGCAGTTCCTGGAACACCACTGAGGACATTCCTCCGCCGTAATACTCGTTGAACAGTGTTGCCATCGGCACCGCCGGGGGATTGAAAGGGTCGTCCCTCGAAAGCATGATCACCTCTGCCTGGGTCATATCGTAATCGACCACATAGACAAGATTTTTTTTCTGATCGAGTTCAGGGTAGGGATCGGCAGCCGGAGTATCAAGGAATGTCGCCGGATAGTGCCGCACGGCATGGAGTTCCGACAGGATTGTTTCTGCCGAAGAGGGGCCGTAGTAGAGCACCCGGTGGCGGTACTGCATGAGATTCCTGATCTCGTCGAGCAGTTCTTTTGAAGAAATGCGTTCCAGTTCCCGGTTTGAAAGTACGTTGGTAAAAGGGGAAGACGGCCCGTATTTTCCGTAGCTTACCATGGCCTCGAAAAGGATTTTCCGCTTCGAAAGCTTGTCGTCCGCCCGCTCTTTCATGGTGCCGGCCTTGAGCTTTTCGAGAGCCGGTTCATCGGGTCTGGCGTCATCGAGCAGCTGTTCAAGCAGCCGGAGCGAAGCGGCAAAATTTTTCTGCAGGCCCGACAGCTTCAGATACACATAATCTTCGGAAGTGAATGCCGAAAAGCTTGCGCCGTTTCTGTACAGTTCCTGGCTGAAGGCCGCTGGCGTCAGCGCTGATGTCCCCAGATAGGAGAGGTAGTCGAGCGCAAGATCGATTTTGCGGCTGTGGTTCTTGCCGATATCGAAGACGTAATAGATCGAGAAAAGATCATTTTCACGGTTTTTCAGGTAGTGCAAGGGGATGTCGGAATTGACATCGTAAAACCCGATGTCCTTGGCGTAGTCGAGAAATGACGGCTCGATCCTTTCGGATTGCCTGGCAAGGATTTCGCCGGCGAACCGCGACGAGGTATCGCGGTTGACCTTGATCGGCGTAATCGGAGGCTTCTGTATTTTCGGGCTGCTTTTTTCGCTGCCATGCTCCTTGTAGACAGCCACGTAGTTTGAACGGTAATGATTTTTGGCAAAAGCCACGAGCCTGTCTTTCGTGATCTCTTCGAGCCTTCCGATCTGGTCGGTGTAATCTTTCCAGTCCATTTCCCAGACAAAAGCATCGACATAGGCTTCCACCCGTCCCCGGTTGTTTTCGTACATCTTGAGCTGCTCGATTTTAAGGTCGTTGATGGCGGCCTCGAGCAGCCAGTCCGGAAAGTTTCCCTGCCTGAGCTGTTCGATCTGTTCGAGCAACAGGTCCCGAACCTGGTCGAGACTCTGGCCATCGCGGGGTTTCGCACTCAGGAGATGGGCGGAGTAGTCCTTCATCAGTACCAGCATCGAGCCGGCATCGAGCACCTTCTGCTGCTGGTTCAGGTTCAGGTCGATCAGTCCTGCGGTCTGGTTGTAGAGTACCTTGTCGATCAGGGTGAGGTAATCGGTTTCCCTGTCGTTCACACCGTTGAAGCGGAATCCGATCACGAGTTCCTCGGCTTCAGGACCTTTGACGGTTCTGACGACAGGCCTGCCGAGCGGTGTTTCCGAAGGCGGAATGAAAACCGGAACCTCCTTGGGCTGCAGGCCGGAAAACTTTTCGTCGATCAGCCTGATGGTTTCATCCGGATCGAAATCACCGGCAATGCAGAGCGCCATGTTGTTCGGTACGTAATAGGCTCGATAGTAGTTGATGACGTTGCGGATTGACGGGTTTTTCAGATGTTCCGCCTTGCCAATCGTGGTCTGTGTTCCGTAGGTGTGTTTGCTGAACAGGCCGGCGAAAAGCTCCTCCCAGATTTTCCGGCTGTCACTGTCCATGGTCATGTTTTTCTCTTCATAAACCGTCTCAAGTTCGGTATGGAAAAGCCGCATGACCGGGTTCCTGAACCGTTCCGCCTCGATGGTGAGCCACTGATCGAGCTTGTTCGAGGGAATATCGTTGATGTAGACGGTCTGTTCGACCCAGGTGTAGGCGTTGGTGCCCTGTGCGCCGATGGAATTGAGCAGTTTGTCGTATTCATTGGGCACCGTATACTGTGCCGCGATGTTTGAAATACTGTCGATATCCCGGTAGATTGCCGCCCGCTTGTCCGGATCGGAAGTCATCCGGTACGTTTCGTACAGGTCGATTATCTTTTCAAGTTCGGCATGTTCCTTTTCATAGTTGAGCGATCCGATGGAGTCGGTGCCCTTGAAGAGCATGTGCTCGAGATAATGGGCAAGACCGGTGGTTTCCGCAGGGTCGTTCTTGCTTCCTGCCCTGACGGCAATCGAGGTGTAGATTCTCGGTTCATCGTGGTAAGGGCTCATGAACACGGTCAGTCCGTTCGTGAGCGTATAGATTCTTGTATGGAGCGAGTCGCCGGGAACAGTGGTATAGGGATACGTCTTGACTTCATTCATCATTGGTCTGCAGGATAGTAAATGCAAAAAAAGGAAAACCGCTATACCTGCCGGGATACGGCGTTTTGTCTGTGGTGGGTGCGGTGCGTCGGCCATTGCAAAAAACATATATAATGGGAATTCCGGAGCATTAATGCAACTGTCCCGGAGATCAGGGAAAAAATCAGCGCCTTTTCGGCCTGAAAATTCGTTTCCCGGTTTCAGGGTTGCTGAACGAACAGGCAGCATTAATAGTTCTTTCTGCTGCAATGTGACTGGCAACCATCAGCAGCGGGGATATGTACGGAATAACAGGAAGCGGTTACCGGCTTGTCAGCCCTTACGGGCCGAAAGGCGATCAGCCGAAAGCCATCGAACAGCTCGTCGAGGGAGTGGCCCGCGGCGACCGATGGCAGACTCTCCTCGGGGTCACGGGTTCCGGCAAGACCTTTACGATTTCCAACGTGATCGCCTCGGCCGGAAAGCCTGTGCTGGTCATGAGTCACAACAAGACGCTCGCTGCACAGCTCTACGGAGAACTCCGGCAGTTTTTTCCCGACAATGCCGTTGAATATTTCATCAGCTACTACGATTTCTATCAGCCTGAAGCCTATCTGCCGGCGCTCGACAAGTACATTGCCAAGGATCTTCGCATCAACGACGAGATCGAGCGGCTTCGCCTCAGGGCGACAAGTTCGCTGCTCAGCGGAAGGCGGGACGTGATCGTGGTGAGTTCGGTAAGCTGCATTTACGGGCTCGGTTCTCCCGAGGAGTGGAAAGCCCAGATCATCGAGCTGCGGCCCGGCATGGAGAAGGATCGCGACGGGTTTCTGCAGGAACTCGTTTCCCTGCACTATGTCCGTGACGACATCACTCCCGGCCCCGGAAAGTTCAGGGTGCGCGGCGATAGCATCGATCTGGTGCCCGCTCACGAAGATCTCGCCCTGCGGGTGGAGTTTTTCGGCCCTGAGATCGAAAAACTCCTGACCTTCGACATGCAGAGCGGTGAGGTGCTTGGGCAGGACGATTATGCATTCATTTATCCGGCCCGCCAGTTCGTGGCCGGAGAGGAACAGATGCGCCGGGCCATGGTTGCCATCGAGAACGAGCTTGCCGAACGGCTCAACCTGCTGCGTGCCGACAATCGCCTCATCGAGGCAAGACGGCTTGAAGAACGGACACGCTACGATCTTGAAATGATGAAAGAGCTTGGATACTGTTCGGGTATCGAGAACTATTCGCGCCATCTTGCCGGAAGGGCGCCTGGCGAGCGCCCGCACTGCCTGCTCGACTATTTTCCCGACGACTACCTCGTCGTGGTTGACGAGTCGCATGTCACGCTGCCGCAGATCAGGGGGATGTACGGAGGTGACCGTTCGCGCAAGACCATACTGGTCGAACACGGCTTTCGGCTGCCTTCAGCGCTTGACAACCGTCCGCTCCGCTTTGATGAGTATACGGAGATGGTGCCGCAGGTGATCTGCGTGAGCGCAACGCCCGGTGATCTCGAACTGGAGCTTTCCGGAGGGGTTGTTGTCGAGCAGCTTGTGCGTCCGACCGGTCTGCTCGACCCTCCTGTGGAGGTGCGTCCGGTCAAGGGGCAGATCGACGATCTTCTCGGTGAGATACGCAGACATACCGGAAAAGGCTTCAAGGTGCTGGTCATGACGCTTACCAAGCGTATGGCCGAAGATCTCGATGCCTTTCTCCGCAAATCCGCCGTCCGCTCCCGCTATCTGCACTCCGAGATCAAGAGCCTTGAACGCATGCAGATTCTCAGGGAGCTGAGGACCGGAGATATCGAGGTGCTTGTGGGGGTGAACCTGCTTCGGGAAGGGCTGGACCTTCCCGAAGTTTCCTTCGTGGCGATTCTCGATGCCGACAAGGAGGGGTTTCTGCGAAACACCCGCTCGCTCATGCAGATAGCCGGCAGGGCTGCCCGTAATGTCGAGGGGTTCGTGGTGCTCTATGCCGATCTGCTGACGCGCTCGATTCGGGACGTGCTCGATGAAACCGCCCGGAGACGGAGCATACAGCAGCGTCACAACGAGGAGCACGGTATCGTGCCGCAGTCCATCGTCAAATCGGTTGAACAGGTGCTCAACACCACGAGCGTGGCAGACGCCGAAGAGCGGTATCGCAGGAAGCGATTCGGGCTCGAACCCAAGCCGGAACGCCTGCTCGGCACCCTGATCGGAACGCTTTCACCCGAAGAGTGCTGCATCATGGCGGCGGAATTGCGGCTTGAAATGCAGGAGGCTGCTGCGCAGATGGAGTATGAGAAAGCTGCATACCTGCGCGACGAGATCGCGAAGTTCGAGCAGCATGCCGCGGAATCGCTCAAAGAGGAATAGCGGTTTTTCTTTTTCCTTCGCTTTGTTAAAGGAAAATAAAATCATATAAGAATAGAAAGAAAGTAACGTTCACGGGAACAGGGGGATAGACGGTCCATGCTGGCACAGATTGAGAAACAGCACTACGCGAAACTGCACGAGATCCTGCGCCTTTGCCGCAGCAACCTCAAACACTGCGACGAGTCACTGATCCAGAGGGCGTTTTTCATGTGCTATCGGGCTCATGAAGGGGAAAAGCGTGCTTCGGGCGAGCCCTATTTCTATCATCCGGTCGAAGTGGCAACCATCCTGCTTGAAGAGCTGCCTCTTGACGACGTTTCCGTTGCCGCTGCGCTTTTGCACGACGTGATCGAGGACAGTGGCTACACCTATGACGATCTTACCGCCGAGCTTGGCGTAGAGGTTGCCGACATTGTAGAAGGGCTGACCAAGATATCCGGTATTCTCATCAACCGGGAAACCACCCAGGCAGAAGGGTTCCGCAAGATGCTGCTCTCGATGGTCAAGGATATCCGTGTGATTCTCATCAAGTTCTGTGACCGGCTGCATAACATGCGGACACTCGAATCGCTGCCCGAGCACCGCCGCCTGAAAATCGCCCTCGAGACAAGGGATATCTATGCCCCGCTTGCACACCGTTTCGGTCTCGGCAAAATGAAGGTGGAGTTCGAGAACCTCGCCCTGAAATATATCGATCCCGAAATGTATGATTTTCTGCAGCAGAAAGTCAGGCTGAGCAGGGCGGAACGCATCAACTACCTCAACAGGATGATCGGCCCCATCAAGGATGATCTCCAGAAGCAGGGTTTCAGCATCGAGGTGCAGGGCAGGGCCAAACACCTGTTTTCCATCTACAACAAGATGCGCAACAAGAACAAGAATTTCGAAGACATCCACGATCTCTACGGAATCCGCGTTATCGTCGATACCGAACGGGTAGCCGACTGTTTTGCGGTTTACGGCTTCATTACCCAGAAGTATCCTCCCATTCCTCAGCATTTCAAGGACTACATCTCCATTCCCAAGCACAACGGCTACCAGTCGCTGCATTCGGCCATTATCGGGCCGAAGGGGTATGTCGTGGAACTGCAGATCCGCACCAAACGCATGCACGAGTTTGCCGAACTTGGTGTGGCCGCACACTGGCGCTACAAGGAGAAGATATCAAAAGATGACGCCACCATCGACTCCTTTCTGCGATGGGCGAGGGAACTGATCAAGGACGCCGATTCGGCGGCGTCCTTCATGGAGGGGTTCAAGCTTAATCTTTACCACGACGAGATCTATGTGTTCACCCCGAAAGGGGATATGAAGACCATGCCTGCTGACGCCACGCCCATCGACTTCGCTTACGCCATTCATTCGGAAATCGGTAACGGTTGCATTGGAGCCAAGGTGAACGGCAAGATCGTGCGACTCAACGCACGCCTCAAGTCGGGCGACCGGGTCGAGATCATCACCTCGAAAAACCAGAAGCCCAAGGCCGACTGGCTCAAGTTCGTCGTTACGCACCGCGCCCGTTTGAAGATCCGTTCGGCAATCAACGAAGAGCGTCGTCTGCAGATCGAAAAGGGGCGAAGCATGTGGGAAAAGCTGCTGTCCGGCGGGAAAAAGCTTTTTTCCGACAACGATATCATTCGCCAGGCCAAGAAATACGGTATCAGGACCCCTGCTGACTTTTTCAGCGCCCTTGCCAGCCAGCAGATCAACGGCGAGGAGATTTTCGAGCGGGTCAGCAATGCCCGCAAGGAGCCCCAGGAGCCCGTGAAAAACGCGGTCAGCGAATCGAAACAGGTTGAAACCTACCTGCAGCAGGCCCGTCATGAGCAGGAGACCCCCGCATCGAGAAAGGATGAGGTGATCATTGCCGGTATGAACAATATCGCCTATGCCTATGCGAAGTGCTGCCAGCCGGTCCCCGGCGATGACGTCATCGGTTTCGTCACTGCTGACGGCCTGGTGAAGATCCACAGGAAGAACTGTCTGAACGTCAGTAACGAAAATCTCCTGAAAAGTGAACGTATCGTTTCGGTTTCGTGGAACAGGAAAGTCGAGACCGATTTCCTTGCCGGCATCAAGATTGTCGGGGAGGACCGGATCGGCATCACCAACCAGATCACCACGGTCATATCGAAATTCGATACCAATATCCGCAGCATCTCCCTGCACGCAAGGGACGGCATGTTCATTGGCACCCTGATGGTTTATGTGCGCAACATCGAAAAACTGGGCACCCTCATGGAAAAACTCAAGAAGGTGCAGGGCATTTTCAGCGTCGAGCGCCTGATAAGCTGACGGTCTTTGCGGACAGGTGTGTCGTGAAATTCGTAAATCGCCTTATATTTTTTCATGACGTACAGAAACACGTTTCAATAACCAGAACAAATTGAATGCCATGAAACCGATTGTTTTGAGACTTTTCGCGTTTTTCCTGCTGCTCGGTTCGCTTTCCGGATGCGGCTACAACTCCATTCAGCAGAACGAGGAGGGCGTCAACCGGGCATGGGGCGATCTCGAATCGCAACTGCAGCGCCGGGCTGATCTTGTGCCGAACCTGGTCGCCACGGTCAAGGGGGCCGCAAATTTCGAGAAAGAGACCCTCACCGCGGTTGTCGAAGCAAGGGCGAAGGCAACATCCATCCAGCTTACTCCTGAAATGCTCAGCAATCCCGAGGCTATGAACAAGTTCCAGAGCGCCCAGGGAGAACTCTCCTCGACACTGTCCCGTCTGCTCGTAGCCGTCGAACGTTACCCCGATCTCAAGGCCAACCAGAATTTCAGGGATCTGCAGAACCAGCTTGAAGGCACTGAAAACAGGATCAGCGTCGCCCGGCAGCGGTATAATGGCGCGGTAGAGACCTTCAATTTCTCGATACGCCAGTTTCCCAATTCCATGACGAACAGCCTGCTGCTGAAGCTCAAGCCGAAGGAGTACTTCAAGGCTGATGCAGCCGCAAAAGCTGTTCCTGAAGTGAAATTCTGAGGTGTGCGGGAGTTCTTGCACACGCACGCGAGGCGGCTGTTTCTTTTCTGCAGCATGCTGGCGTATCTGCTGTCTTTTTCTGCAGCAAGTGCGCTTGAGGTGCCTCATCTCAGTGGCAGGGTGAACGACTATGCGGGCATGATCTCACCGGGGACTGAGGCCGAGCTTGAAGCGAGGCTTGCGGATCTTGAAAAGAACGAGTCCACACAGGTCGTGATTCTGACGGTTCTCTCGCTTCAGGGGAAGCCTATAGAGGATTTTTCCATCAAGGTGGCGGAAGCCTGGAAAACAGGCTGGAAAGGGGTTGACAACGGGGTGCTTTTCGTTGTTTCCCGTGAAGACCGAAAGATGCGCATCGAGGTGGGTTACGGTCTTGAAGGGCGCCTGACCGACCTCGTTGCAGGACGTATCGTCGATAACGAGGTTTCCCCCCTTTTCAAGGCCGGACGGTTCGACGAAGGGTTCCGTCGCGGCGTGGAGTCCATTCTCCTTGCCGTGCATGGTGAGTACAAGGAAAAACCCCGTGCTGAAGAGAACGGCAGCCCCTCCCTTTTCCTTGTACTGCTCATTGTGCTGTTCATCTATTTTCTCAGCCAGACAACCAGGGGCAGTGGCGGCGGAGGGCCGATTATCTACGGCGGCGGACCGGGCGGCGGTTCGTCCGGCGGCGGTTTCGACGGTGGATTCAGCGGTGGTGGCGGCGGTTTCGGTGGTGGCGGTGCATCGGGAGACTGGTAATGGCGTTATGAAACAGGATGAGAGATGTCATGAACGATCCGGTAAACAGGTTTTTCACGCAGCAGGACAGGCATCTGGTCGAAGAGCGTATCCGGGAAGCTGAGAAAACCACTTCGGGCGAGATTGTCGTCAAGGTTGTTTTTTCCAGCCACACCTATCCCCAGGCAGGGCTGCTCGGGGGTTTCATGCTTGCGCTCATGGTTTCCATTGTGGCCATGCTTGTGGCCGGAAACCGTGACGTCTGGCTGTTTCTCGGAATATTTTCCATGCTTTTCATCTTGCTGAACGAACTTTTCAGGAGGGTACCTTTACTAAAACGTCCGTTTGTCCCCGCTTCCGACATGCACGGGGAGGTTGATGAGGCGGCTGCCACAGCCTTCTGCAGGCGAGGTATCTACAATACGCAAGATCGTACCGGGATTCTCATCTACATTTCCGTTTTCGAGCACCGGGTGAGGGTTCTTGCCGACAGGGGTATCAATGAAAAGGTCGAACAGCATCTCTGGCAGGAGATTGTCGATACCATCATCGCCGGAATCCGGCGAAACCGGCAGGGCGCAGCCATAGCCGAAGCTGTCGATCGGTGCGGCAGAATTCTTGCGGTGCATTTTCCCCTCAAACCCGGAGACCGGAACGAGCTTGCCGATTCGGTCATCATGGGCAAGGGCTTCCGGCCATGAAAAAACTTTGCAGGCTCAAGCGTCAAGAAATCCATACTCATGTCCGGATGCTTGCCGTCGAAGGCCGGAAACCGAAATTTGTCTGCACTCTTTGCGGCAGGGTCGCCTCCGATCGCAGGCAGCTTTGCGATCCCCTGAAAATCCGCAGCCACAAACGGAAAAAGAAATGACGGGAAACAGGGTTTTCCTGCCTCTCATTCGCCGCCATGCACGTTCTTATTCTCCGGATGCGTATATTCCATTTCTGAAAACGGTACGCAATGTTCTCCGGCATGAAAAATCCGCACCCCCAGGTCGGAAAAAACTTTGAACTTCCCTGTAAAATGCTTTTTTACAGACAATTGCCATTCAATACAATATTATCCGGTAACAGTGGTTATGAAAAAAACAGCGCTTTACTCATGGCATGAACAGGCCGGAGCAAAAATGATCGATTTCGGCGGTTATCTCATGCCGGTCCAGTACAGCGGGATCATTGCCGAGCACAAGGCGGTGCGGGAGCGGGCCGGGCTGTTCGATGTTTCCCATATGGGAAATTTTTTTCTCAGGGGGAAGCGGTCAGGCGAGTTTCTGCAGTATCTCACCACGAACGATATCAGCAAGATATCCGACGGGGAGGCGCAGTACAATCTGATGCTCTATCCCGGAGGTGGCATCGTTGACGATCTCATCATCTACCGCATGGATGCCGAAACCTGGTTTCTCATCGTCAATGCAGGTAATGCACAAAAAGACTACGAATGGATTCAGCAGCATGTCGGCGATTTTCAGGGCGTGACGCTTGAGGACCACACCGGTGATCTCAGTCTCGTCGCCCTTCAGGGGCCACGGGCCGGCGCGATACTCGGGAAGGTCTTTCCCGATGTTGCGTTCGATTCACTCGGCGCCTTTCATTTCGTGAAAGCCGGGTACCAGGGCAGGGAAATCGTCATAGCCCGGACGGGATATACCGGAGAGCCCGGTGTGGAAATCTGCATGCCCAACGATGTGGCTCCGGAACTCTGGAAGGATCTCCTGCATGCAGGCGAGGAGTACGGTATCCAGCCTGTCGGTCTCGGCGCACGGGATACCCTCCGTCTTGAAATGGGTTATTCGCTTTACGGTCATGAAATCGACAGTACGGTCAATCCTCTCGAAGCAAGGCTCAAGTGGGTGGTGAAAATGCAGAAAGGCCCTTTTATCGGCAGGGAAGCCTGTCACCAGGTGGAGCTCAGCCCGCGGCGCGCCGTTGCCGGATTCAGTCTTGAGGGGCGGGCGCTTCCGAGGCAGCATTTCAGGATTTTCAACTCCGACCGTCAGGAAATCGGAACGGTATGCAGCGGAACCCTTTCTCCGACGCTTCAGGAACCGATAGGCACCTGTTCGCTTCTCAGGGAGTACAGCAGGCCGGGGACTCCTGTTTTTGTTGAAATCCGGGGATCACTTCAGCCGGGAGTCGTCAGGGCGCTTCCGTTCGTAGAGCGTTCTCCGGCTTAAACCAGCACAAGGAATCATCTTCAGGGAGTAAGAGAGGCGTGGCACCCAGGAAGAATACCAGAAAAAGCGCGACGGTTTCCGTCGGCAGTGAGGAGCAGAAACGGGAGATTGCCGGCATCGTGCTGATGCTTGCCGCGCTTTTTTTTATCGCGGCATTGCTGAGTTTTCATCCTGAAGACGAGTTGCTGCTCTCCTCTCTTGCCTGGAACGACATTTCAAGTCCGGCAGCAAAGGATGTGGCCGGCAGCATCGGCAACCCCTTCGGTCTGCTCGGGGCCCGGCTTTCCGCATTTTTCATCCGCTCGTTTTTCGGTTATCCGGCAATTCTTCCGGGCATGGCATTGCTGTTCTGGGGCTGGTCGCTGTTCCGTCAGAAAAGCCAGAAGTCGGCGCTGCTGTTTTTTCTCTACATGCTCTTCATGGCCATCGATATTGCCACCATTTTCGGCTTGACCTCAACGCCGTTAAGCGATCTTCTTGCGGGAACCATCGGCCGGATGCTTGCCGCCATGCTCTCCACCCTTATCGGCCAGACCGGGGCGTGGGTGCTGCTTGTTGCTGCAGGCGTCGTCACCAGCATCTACATGAGCAGGGGCGTCGGTGCACTGCTTTCCGAGACTCTCGACTCGTTCAGCGAGGTTTTCGGGAAGCCACTGGCACAGTTCAGGAGCTGGCTTGACGGGAGGCGGGCCAGAAAGGCAGACCGGGCGATCCTGAAAGCCCGGCGAAGGCAAGAGAAAGAGGCGAAGAAACAGCGCAAGCGTGAACAAAAGGAGGATTCGCTGGCCGGCATGCCTGACCGGGACCCTTCGGATTCCGCTGCTTTTGCGGACGGTCAGCTTTTTGAAGAGATATCCGGCGCTGCTTCCGGCGGAGTCGAAGTCCAGCGGCAGCTTGCGGCTCCGGCGGCTCTCGAACCGGTTTCGGGTGAGCCTGAAATGACGATCAGCGCCGGTGTTCACGAAAAGGAGGCCGACCTCGACGAACGTCGCCTGAAAGTCAAGACCAAGGATCGGGAGCCGTACCGTTTTCCTTCGATCGACCTGCTTGAACGGGTTCCTGACGACGATAACCGCATCGACGAGCACCATCTCACCGAAAGCAAGCGCAAGCTGCTTGAAAAGCTCAGCATCTACAAGATCGACGTGGTGAGGATCTCGACTACGGTCGGCCCTCGTGTGACGCTCTTTGAAATGGAGCTTGCCCCCGATGTGAAGGTCAGCCGGGTGAAATCCCTCGAAAATGATCTTGCCATGGCGCTTGCCGCAAGGGGCATCCGGATCATCGCGCCCATTCCCGGCAAGAATGCCGTTGGGGTTGAAATTCCCAACAGCAAGCCGAAAACCGTCTGGCTCCGTTCAGTCCTGCAGGTCGAGAAATTCAAGAACAGCACGATGAAACTGCCGATCGTGCTCGGCAAGACCATCGCCAACGAGGTGTACATCACCGATCTTGCCGCGATGCCTCATCTTCTCATTGCCGGCGCGACCGGAGCGGGAAAGTCGGTCTGCATCAACGTCATCATCAGCAGCCTGCTCTATGCCTGCAGCCCCGACAAGGTCAAGTTCGTGATGATCGATCCGAAACGGGTGGAACTGTTTCATTACCAGCACCTGAAAAACCATTTTCTCGTCCGTTTTCCCGGTATTGACGAGCAGATCATCACTGATCCCCAGAAAGCGGTCTATGCCCTGAAATGTGTCGTCAAGGAGATGGAACTCCGCTATGAAAGCCTCGAGAAGGCGGGGGTCCGCAATATCGGCGACTACAATCACCGGTTGCCTGAGGAGGCCATGCCCTACCTTGTCGTGGTGATTGACGAGCTTGCCGATCTCATGATCACGGCAGGCAGGGAGGTCGAAGAGCCGATCATCAGGATCGCCCAGCTTGCCAGGGCCGTAGGCATTCATCTCATTGTGGCCACCCAGCGCCCTTCGGTCGATGTCATTACCGGTATCATCAAAGCCAACTTTCCCTGCCGCATCGCATTCCAGGTGGCGAGCCGGGTCGATTCGCGCACCATTCTCGACGGTTCCGGAGCAGAACAGCTTCTGGGAAACGGCGATATGCTTTTCCAGCCCTCGGACCAGCCGAAAGCCATGCGTATTCAGGGGCCATTCGTTTCTTCAGCCGAGGTCGAGTCGATAACCACCTTTATCGGCGAGCAGCACTCCCTCAAGAACATGTTCGTGCTTCCTCTTCCGGACATGCAGAAAGGCAACGGAATGCAGTCGCCCGGATATCAGGAAAGGGACGGGCGCGACACCATGTTCGAAGAGGCCGCAAGGCTGGTGGTGATGCATCAGCAGGCAAGCGTTTCGCTGTTGCAGCGGCGCCTGAGGCTCGGGTTCAGCAGGGCAGCAAGAGTGATGGACCAGTTGGCGTTCAGCGGAATCGTCAGCGAAGCCGACGGCAGCAAGCCGAGGGAGGTCCTCATCGCCAACGAGGACTCCCTGGAGCTGTTACTGAGAAATCTCGACTGAAAAACGAGCATCTCTCTTTACTGTCGGGGCGCTCAGAGACAATAAAGAGAGGCGCTCCTGCTTGTTGCGGCGTTTTGTTATACCGACTCGACGCGGGCGATTTCCGGAATGGCTTTCTTGATGGCCTGTTCAACGCCTGCGCGGAGCGTAAGGGTGCTCATCGGGCAGGAGCCGCAGGCGCCGAGCAGTTTCACGTCCACAACCATATCCTTGGTGATGCCGACAATCTGGCAGTCGCCGCCATCAACCTGCAGGTAGGGGCGAACGGTTTCAAGTGCGGCGATAACCCGGTCGTAGAGTGCGTCGCTGCTCGGCAGATAATCCTTGCTGGTGCTCATGATGAAATGCAGTTAAGATGATTTGTGAATTCGGAACGACAGATGCATTACTTTTTTCAGGTGTTAATAATATCACTTCCTGCTCAAAAAAAACAGGAAATAAAATCAGCGGCACGTACCGGCCTTCAGGGCAGTCAATGGCAGCAACCCGAGCCGCATGAAGGTTCCGCGCCAACGCCGGCATTGGTCAGGGAAATCTGCCGTGCGATCTCCCTGGCAGAGCCGGACATCGCCAGAGCGGTGAGGGAATCCGGTCGGGCAAGCACGAACGGAACGCCGCTGTCGCCGCCTTCGCCGACTTCACGGCCGATAGGAATCGCCCCGAGAAACGGAATGCACTGGGCCTTTGCGAATTTCTCTCCTCCCGCTTTTCCGAAAATGTAGTCTTTCGCGCCGTCGGGCAGCTCATAGTAGCTCATGTTCTCCACAAGTCCGAGAATCGGCACCTGCACCTTGCGGAACATGCTGACGGCTTTCGAGACGTCGGCAAGCGCGACATCCTGGGGAGTGGTGACGATAACGGCTCCCGTCAGGGGAATGGTCTGCACCAGCGTCAGCTGAATGTCGCCGGTTCCCGGAGGCATATCGAATATCAGGTAATCGAGTTCTCCCCACGCGACGTCGGTTATGAACTGCTTGATGGCACTCGATGCCATGGGGCCGCGCCAGATTATCGCGGTGTCGGTTTCGACAAGGAAGCCGATCGACATCAGCTTCACGCCGTATTTTTCAACCGGAACAAGGTTCTTTCTGTCGTCAATGCCTGGTTTCGCGTCATGCATGCCGAACATGGTCGGGATGCTCGGGCCGTAAAGGTCGGCGTCGATAAGTCCCACGCTTGCGCCGCTTTCGGCAAGGCTGACGGCAAGGTTCACCGCGAAGGTAGACTTGCCGACTCCTCCCTTGCCCGAGGCGACGGCGATGATGTTCTTCACCCCCTTGAGCGGGCGTTCCTCGGTGGCGTTATGGTGGCTGCATCCCGAGGTGACTTTCGATGTCATGTTCACCTCGATCTCGTCGGCCAGTGGTGCGTGGGTCCGGACGGCATCGATGCAGGCCTGTTTGATCTGGTTTTTCAAGGGGCATGCCGGCGTGGTGAGCACCACGCTGAACGATACCCTGTTGTCGTCCCCGATGCGGATATCCTGAATCATGCCGAGCGAAACCAGATCCTTTTTCAGGTCTGGTTCCATGACGGTCTGCAGTGCGGCTATGATGTGAGCTTCTTCTACCTTGTGCATGGATGTGCTGTTGTTGAAATGATCGTGGAAAATCTTCCCCGGGCGTTTATCGGGGCGGCTTTACTTCGCCATGAACCGGAGCGATACCGGTACCCCTTCGAGACTGAACGCTTCACGGAGCTTCTTTTCGAGAAACTTCCTGAAATTGCTCTGCACAAGCTCAGGATTATTGCAGAAAAATGCAAATACCGGCCACGGTGCTTCGATCTGGGTCATGTACTTGATTTTCAGCTCCCTTCCCGACTTCGTGGACGGATGCCTGGTGGCGAGCGCTTCCTCCAGAAACCGGTTCAGCGCGCTGGTGCTGATTTTCCGGGATCGGTTCTGACTGATCTGTGCAGCGGCATCGACGGCCCGGTAGAGATTCTTTTTCGTCATGGCCGAAATGAACAGCACCGGTATCCAGGAAAGGTTGCCCATGTGTGAGCGCAGCGTGTCCTCGTAGATTTTGCTGGTTTTCGAATCCTTTTCGATGAGATCCCACTTGTTGACCAGAAGCAGGACGCCCCGTTTCCGTTCCGCAGCCATGTTGATGATTTTCAGGTCCTGTTTTTCGATGCCCTGGCGTGCATCGAGCAGCACCATGGTGACACTGCACCGTTCAATGGCCTTTTCGGTACGCAGGGAGCTGTAGAACTCGATACCCGCATCAATTTTCGTGCGTTTTCTCAGGCCCGCCGTATCGATCAGCACGAACTCCTGCTGTTTGCGTACGAAACGGCTGTCGATAGCGTCTCGCGTGGTCCCGGGAATATCCGACACGATCTGCCGGTTTGTGCCAAGGAGGGCGTTGACGAAACTCGACTTGCCGACATTGGGCCGTCCGACCACAGCGAGCTTAATGGCAGGATCCTCGTCATCGCCGTTTCCTTCATGTGCAGGAAGGGCCTCAAGAATATCGTCGAGCATGTCGGCCACACCGCTGCCGTCGCGTGCCGAAAGAAAATAGGGGCGGGTGAAGCCCGTGCTGACGAACGATTCGGCATCGATGGCGAGCTGTGGGCTTTCAACCTTGTTGACAGCGAAGAACAGCTGTTTCTGGCCGAAATTCCGCTGCAGCATCCTGCTTATTTCCAGGTCTTCGTAGGTAAGGCCCGAACGCACATCGGTCAGGAATACCACGCAGTCAGCATCGCGGATAGCCGTCATGGTCTGCTCGAGCATGGCCATGCTGATCACGTCGCCCTCCATGCAGTAACCGCCGGTATCCATCAGGAGAAACTGTTTTCCCTGCCACTCACCCGGCATGATGTGCCGGTCGCGGGTCACCCCGGGGGTGCTGTCAACGATGGCGGTTTTCTGGCGGAGAATTCTGTTGAAGAGGGTCGATTTCCCCACATTCGGACGGCCTACCAGAGCGATTAACGGCTTCATACGCGATACGGACGGATCATGTGCGGCGGCCTTTGCGCCGACGCCTGAAATTCAGTAAGAGAGTACGGGTATAATTTGTAGAATTAAATGAAATAATTTACATTGCTAAACTTTATTTTTCGGAAAAGATCCAGTTAATCCATTGTACAGCATGAGCAAGACGTTAAGTTTCAAAACATATTCGGCAAAGCCTGCGGAAGTTGATCGGAAGTGGTATATCGTTGATGCCGAAGGCCAGGTTCTCGGAAGAATGGCGGCTGAAATCGCCAGGGTTCTCAGGGGCAAACACAAGGCGCAGTTCACTCCGCACATCGATACCGGAGACTTCATTATCGTGACCAATGCGGAGAAGGTGGCGCTCAGCGGCAAGAAAGTGGAGTACAAATCCTATTTCCACCACTCTCACTATCCGGGTGGAGTGAAGATCGATCATGTCAAGGATCTTCTGAAGAAAAAGCCGGAAAAAGTCATTGAGCACGCAGTGTGGGGAATGCTCCCGCATAACAACCTCGGTCGCCAGCTGTTCAAGAAACTCAAGGTCTATGCCGGTTCGGAGCATCCGCACGCTGCGCAGTGCCCCGCTGAACTGAAAGTTAACTAAACACCATAACAAAGAGGAATGAAAGAGGTTATCGATACCGTAGGACGCCGTAAAACCTCGGTGGCAAGAGTGTTCATGACTCCGGGAAAAGGCCGGATCATCATCAACAAGCTCCCGGTGGAAGAGTATTTCAAGGATGAGGTGAAGCGCAGCAAGGCTCTCAGGCCGCTTGCCCTGACCGAAAAGACAGAAGAGTTCGATATCAAGGTGAATGTTCAGGGAGGCGGGCTCAGCGGCCAGACCGGAGCGGTCAGTCTTGCCATTGCCCGCGCGCTTACCGAGTTCGACGAAACGGTCCGTCCGGCCCTGAAAACCGAGAAACTGCTCACCAGGGATCCCCGTATGGTCGAGCGGAAGAAGTTCGGACGCAAGAAGGCCCGCAAACGCTTCCAGTTCTCCAAACGCTGATTTTTACGTTTTTTATATTTTCAGTTCAGTAAACATCCCGCATACCGTGCCATTCCGGAGCAGTTCCGGATAAGGCACTGCGGAAGTGTCCGGTGCCTCGGGGTACCGGATCCCGCAGTGTAACGGCACGGTAGAGGTTCCAACTAAAACAACAGGAAGACAGCCATGTCACAGCAGTTTCAGCTTGAAGATATGCTCCGGGCAGGAGTGCACTTCGGCCACCTCGCCCGCCGCTGGTGCCCGAAAATGAAACCCTACATCTTCATGGAGAAAAACGGTGTTCACATCATCGACCTCCAGAAAACCGTCGTCCTCGCCGACGAGGCGCTCAGGGCCCTTGAAGCCATCGCTTCAACCGGCCGTGAAATCATGTTCGTCGGCACGAAAAAACAGGCAAAGCACATCATCGCCGAAGAGGCTGAACGTGCAGGTATGCCTTACGTTTGCGAGCGGTGGCTCGGCGGCATGCTGACCAACTTTTCGACCATCCGCCAGAGCATCCGCCGCATGAATGCCATCGACCGGATGGAGACCGACGGCACCTTCGACATGATCACCAAGAAAGAACGTCTCATGCTTGCCCGCGAGCGCGAGAAGCTCATGAGGATTCTTGGCGGCATCGCCACCATGAACCGGCTTCCCGCCGCACTGTTCGTGGTCGATATCAAGAAAGAGCATATCGCTATCAAGGAAGCCCGTTCGCTCGGCATTCCCATCTTCGCAATGGTTGATACCAACTGCGATCCCGAAACCGTGGACTACGTCATTCCCGCCAACGACGACGCCATCCGTTCCATCAAGCTGATGGTCAAGGCAGCCGCCGATACGGTCGTCAACGCCCGTGCGCTGAAGGTCGAGCAGGAAGTGCTTGCCGGCATGGACTCGGAGGAGGGACCCGAAGAGGAGGAAGGCGAGGAGATCGCTGAATAGGCGTTGCCGCAGAGCATATTGCATCATTATCAAAACAACAGTAGCGAATTTTCCAATGAGTCAGATTTCAGCCAAAGACGTCAAAGACCTGAGAGATATTACCGGTGTAGGCATGATGGACTGCAAGAAAGCCCTTGAGGAGACCGGTGGAGACATGCAGAAAGCTATCGAATATCTTCGCAAGAAAGGCGCAGCCCTTGCCGCAAAGAGGGCGGAAAAGGATGCCCGTGAAGGCATGGTAGCCATCAGGCTTTCGGAAGACCGCAGGTCGGGTGTCATTCTCGAACTCAACTGCGAAACCGATTTCGTGGCTCGCGGCGACGTGTTCACCGGATTTGCCCGTGCGCTTGCCTCGCTTGCCCTTCAGAGTGGTGCCTCAACGCCCGAAGCCCTGCTGGCGCTTACGCTTGGACAGGAGTATGGCGGTGAGAAGGTTGAAGACGCCATGAAAACCATGACCGGCCGTCTCGGTGAAAAGATTGAGCTGAAGAGGTTTGCGCTTTGCCAGGCTCCCGACGGAGTGGTTGAATCCTACGTGCACCCCGGTTCGCAGCTCGGTTCTCTCGTTCAATTCGTCACCGACAAGCCGGACGAGGCACGGGAGCTTGCAAAGGATCTCTCCATGCAGGTTGCCGCATCATCGCCGATCGTCGTGGACCGTTCCGCTGTTCCGGCTGAATACATCGACAAGGAGATGGAAATCTACCGTCAGCAGGCACTCGGGCAGGGTAAGCCCGAGCAGTTCGTCGACAAGATCGTGACCGGACGTCTCGAGAAGTACTATCAGGAGGTGGTGCTTACCGAGCAGAGCTTCATCAAGGACAGCAATACCAGGGTTTCCGACGTGCTGGCCGAATTCAGAAAGAAGCATCAGGCCCAGGTCGATGTTAAAGGGTTTGTCCGTTATCAGTTAGGAGAGTGAAAAAGAAAAAAGGCCTCGTTGTTCGAGGCTTTTTTTTTGACCATATTTAACGGTATCGTCAGTTCTGTCAATATCATTGCCATGGAGGAGCTATGCTGAAATACAGGCGCATCCTGCTGAAGTTGAGCGGTGAATCGCTTGCCGGTGATGATGGTTACGGCATCAATGCCGCCATGCTCGATCGCTATGCCGAGGAGATTCGCGAAGCGCGCGAGATGGGGGCCGAGATCGCTCTTGTTATCGGCGGAGGCAACATTTTCAGGGGAGTCTCGGACGCTGCGGCCAACATGGACCGTGTCCAGGCAGACTACATGGGCATGCTTGCCACGGTTATCAATTCCATTGCTTTCCAGGACGCGCTCGAGCGCAAGGGTATTTTTACCCGCCTGCAGACCGCAATCAAAATGGAGCAGATGGCCGAACCCTTCATCAGGCGCAGAGCCATACGCCATCTTGAAAAGGGACGTGTGGTGATTTTTGGGGCCGGTACCGGCAATCCCTACTTTACCACCGATACGGCAGCATCGCTCAGGGCCATCGAGATCGAGGCCGATGTGATCGTCAAGGGGACCAGGGTTGACGGTGTGTACGACTCCGATCCCGAAAAGAACCCGAAAGCCGAATTCTTCCCGGAAATATCCTACCTCGATGTCATCCGCAAGAACCTGAGGGTGATGGACATGACGGCAATCACCCTCTGCAGGGAGAATGTCCTGCCGATTGTGGTGATGAACATGAACGAGAAGGGGAATTTCACCCGTCTGCTCCGCGGCGAGGAGGTCGGCTCCCTGGTGCACGCCTAAGGCACGTCGTCGGTTTCATCTCCCAGGTCGGCCTGAAAAAGATCTTCAAGGATCTCTTTTATGGCCGGCCATTCGAACCCCCGGTTGCGCAGGAATACTTCGAGTTTTTTTTTTCTGACCGCTTCGGATCCTCCTTTCATCGAGGCGAGTTTTTTCATGCCCGCACGACGGCACAGCTCCTGGCTGTCGCACTCTTTGAGGAGGTCATCGGCTATTTCATCGGGAACTCCTTTTCGCATCAGTTCATAGCGCATGACTTTGCGTCCGGCGGGTTTCCTTCTGGAAAGGGTGGCGATCAGCTCGCTTCCGAATGCCGCGTCATCGATCAGCTTTTTACTGACGAGCCGCTCCAGTGTGTCTTCCACGGTTCCTTTCCCGAATCCTTTCCGGAGCAGCTTTTCCTGAAGCTCGAACCGGCTGTGGCTGCGTCGTGCAAGCAGTTTCAGTGCATACGCCGTCGCCTTGTTTATCGCATGTTCCTCCATAGGGATTTCAGCTCTTTACCTGGTTGTATTCGGAAAACAACGGGTTTTTCGCTTATTTGCAAACCTGTTCGAAAAAAAAGTCATTTCCAGCCGCAACAGCAGCAGCATGGATCCGGTTCATCATATAGGCGACGTTGTCTGTGCAATCATCGAACGCAACGGCAGGTTTCTCATCGCGCAGCGGCCTGAAGGGAAAACGCTCGCATGCAAATGGGAGTTTCCCGGCGGAAAGCTCGACGCGGGGGAGGACGAACCTGCGGCGCTTTATCGCGAGTTGCGCGAAGAACTGGACATAACCGTTCGGATAGAACAGCGGCTCACGCCTGTTTTTCATGCCTACGAGACATTTTCACTCCGGCTTGTGCCCTTTGTCTGCTCGCTCGCATCGGGAGAACCGGTTCTGCATGAACACCGGGCGCTCGCATGGATCACGACGGGGATGATCGACGCCTACGATTTTCCCGAAGCAGATCTTCCCGTACTCGAAGAGTATCGGCAATTCCGTTCGTCAAGGACGACATGAGGGCGCTTTTACCGTCACGTTAAAACCTGTATTTTTGCATATTAAGGATTTATTCTTTCTTTTATTTCCTTTTGTTTTTGAAAACGGCTTCCCGGCGTTTCCGGCGGCCTCTATGCGGAGGGTTTTGTGGCAAGTTCAGAACATGCATCGGTTCGCGATGTTTTCAGCATGCCGGTCATCGTGGCCGCGCTTGGCTACTTTGTCGATATTTACGATCTCGTCCTGTTCAGTATCGTCCGGGTGCCCAGCCTGAAGGAACTCGGTATCGACGGGCAGTCGCTTATCGACGACGGGGTGTTCCTGCTCAACATGCAGATGATCGGCATGTTGCTTGGCGGCATTCTCTGGGGATGGCTCGGTGACAAAAAAGGACGGCTGAAAATCATGTTCGCCTCCATTCTCATGTACTCGGTTGCCAATATCGCCAACGGATTGGTGACCTCATTGCCTGCATACGGCCTCTTGCGTTTCATTGCCGGTGTCGGTCTTGCCGGGGAACTCGGCGCAGGCATCACGCTGGTGTCCGAAATCCTGCACACTCGTATCCGTGGCTACGGCACCATGCTTGTTGCCTCGATCGGCGTTTCCGGCGCGATTCTTGCCAATTTTGTCGCCAACACCTACGACTGGCGCACCGCGTTCTTTATCGGCGGCGGCCTCGGGCTGCTGCTGCTTCTGGCGCGATTCAGGGTTGCCGAATCGGGCATGTTTCGCACCATGGAGGAAAAAAACGCCGTCAATCGCGGCAATATGCTGGCGCTATTCACCGACCGCAACCGGTTTTTCCGTTATCTGAATTCGATCCTGATCGGGGTGCCCATCTGGTTCGTGGTGGGCGTGCTCATCACCTTTTCACCTGAATTCGCCATCGATCTCGGCATCGAGGAGCCGGTTTCCGCCGGCAATGCCGTCATGTTCTGTTATCTCGGTCTGGTGTTCGGAGACCTGTCGAGCGGTCTGATGAGCCAGTTCCTGAAGAGCAGAAAAAAAGCCGTGCTGCTCTTCATGACGATGACCGTCGCTGCCGTGGCGCTCTATTTCCTGCAGGGGAGCAGTTCGGCGTCGTTTTTTTATGGCGTCTGCACTCTGCTCGGCTTTGCCGGAGGCTACTGGGCCATCTTCATCACCATTGCCGCCGAACAGTTCGGTACCAATCTGCGTGCGACGGTCGCCACTACCGTGCCCAATCTCGTGCGCGGCATGGTGGTGCCCATCACCATGCTTTTCCAGTTCAGCCGCGGCTTGATCGGCTTGCGTTACGGAGCGCTTCTGGTAGGGGCTGTCTGTGTCATCGCAGCCTTCCTCTCACTTGCCGCGATCGAGGAGACCTTTGACAAGGATCTCGATTATTACGAGGAGTTTCTCTGAGCCGGACGGCTCCTCCGGATTTTTTAACCGGTAATCAATCGCATGTCTACCGCGAAACAGAGCTACAATTTCCAGAAAGTCATCGCAATTACCGGTGTACTGCTGCTGGTCGTCAAGTTTGCTGCATGGTACATGACCCGGTCGGTGGCGATCCTGACCGATGCGCTCGAAAGCATTGTCAATGTCTCAAGCGGCTTCATCGGTCTCTACAGCCTCTCTATTTCAGCAAAACCGCGCGACAGCAGCCATCCCTACGGCCACGGCAAGGTGGAGTTCATCTCGGCGGCTGTTGAAGGCACCCTGATTACCGTTGCAGGTTTGCTCATCATCAACGAAGCGGTTGATAACCTGCTGCATCCGAAGATGCTCGGAAAGCTCGATTACGGTATTCTGCTGGTCGGCATTACCGCTTTGGCGAACTGGCTTGTCGGTTCTCTTGCCGTGCACAAAGGCAAAAAAAACAGCTCACCGGCTCTCGTGGCCAGCGGAAAGCATCTCCAGTCGGACACCTGGTCGACCATAGGCATCATCGCAGGCCTCGGCCTGCTCGCCCTGACCGGCATGGCATGGCTCGACAGCGCTGTAGCCCTGGTGTTTGCCGTGGTGATTCTTGTTACCGGATATCGCATCCTGCGCAGTTCGCTCGGGGGCATCATGGATGAAGCCGACAGCGAACTGCTCGAAAAGATTGTCACCCTGCTGCAGGTAAGCCGCAGGGAAAACTGGATCGATCTGCATAATCTCAGAATCATCAAGTATGGCAGTGTGCTGCATCTCGACTGCCATCTTACCGTGCCGTGGTATCTCACTGTTCGCGAAGCCCGGAAAGAGATCAACAAACTGCAGCGTCTGATCCGGCAACATTTCGGGGAAAGCGTCGAACTGTTCGTGCATACCGATGCCTGCCTCAGGTTCTCGTGCAGTATCTGCATGAAACAGGAGTGCGCGGTGCGCCAGGGAGATTTCGAGCAGGCTGTTGAATGGACGGTCCGGAACATATCGAGGGACTGCATGCACAAGATCGATGCTGCAGAACAAGGTTAACCGTGCACAAGCATGAGGGCAGAACAGTTTTCTGAACGGATAAACACATGGATACGGGGTGAATTATGGAAACCGTGCTTGTAACCGGAGCCTCGGGGTTCATCGGATCACATCTTGTCAGACGCTGCCTGAAGGAGGGGTATCATGTTACCGCTCTGGTCAGGAGAGGAAATGTTGTTGCATCGCGTTTACGGGCACAGGGAGTTACGGTTGTCGATGGCGATATCCGCGATGCCGGGGCAGTTGGCAGGGCCGTAGCGGGGTGCGACATTGTGTTTCATGCAGCAGCGATGACGTCCGACTGGGGTGACCCGCAGGATTTCATCGATATCAATGTCGGCGGAACCAGAAATATTGCCGATGCGGCTTTGACGCATGACGTCAGGCGGTTTGTTCACCTGAGCAGCTTCCAATCGTTCGATCATGTCAGAAACGAGCGGGTTGACGAACAGACGCCCTATTTCATCAGGAACCAGTCCTATCCGGATACGAAGATAGCTGCGAACAGGATTGTTCGTGGATATGCCGCTAAAGGGCTTGTAACATCCATGGTCTATCCTGTCTGGGTATACGGTCCTGAAGACCGTACTCTTTTTCCTCTCATTGCCGATGCCATCAGGAAAGGGCTGATCTTCTACTGGGCACGGAATGCCCGCATGAGTCTGGTATATATCGACAACCTCATCGACCTGCTGCTGCTTGCGGCAACGCATCCGGGAGCAGCGGGAGAGGAGTTTCTCTGCTGTGACGGTGAAGATCTGACTTTCGAAGCGTTCTGTGAGCGTCTTGCTGCAGGCATTCATGCCCCTCCTCCGTATATCCGCATACCGCTCGGAGCGGCATACCTGCTTGCATCACTGATGGAAACGGCTGGTCGTCTCACCGGAAGCGAAAAACGGCCGATGCTGACCCGCCAGTCGGTTACCATTCTCACTTCCCGGGCACTTGTCGATACCTCGAAAGCCCGCAACCTGCTCGGATGGAGTCCGAAGGTGCCGATGGAGGAGGGTTTCCGAAAAACCCTCGACTGGCTGAACGGTATCGATCCGGCCAAGTGGAAAACAAAGTGAGGGAGTCAACCGGCATGGAACCCGACCGTGACCTTTTTTTCGATCACGCACGGCGCGCCCTCTTCAACGGAAGGTTCCGGCAGAGCCAGGTCGACGGGCTTAACCTGTTGCCCGACTCCTGGTGGATTCTCCTTCCCGGCAGGGACCAGCGTTGGCTGGCCTACGCGCGGGCCACCGTGCACTACGAGGTCGATCGCACCATGCAGCCGATACGCGAGCGCGGTTCGGAGGTCTATTTCACAATAATTACAACATCGAGGGTGACAACCCGAAAAAAGCACGGCAGCTCGGCAACATCCTTCCCGGCGACGGCGCACGTTTCTGCGGTCGGGGCTTCGTGCAGCTTACCGGGCGGTGCAACTACGAGGAGTGGTCATTGCGCCTCGGTATCGATCTTGCGGGCAATTCCGATCTCGCGCTTGAAAGCAGCATTGCAGCAGCCATCCTCTTCGAAGGCATGCGGCTCGGCACCTTCACCGGCAAGCGGTTCGCGGACTACCTCAACGCGGAAAAAACCGACTGGGTAAATGCCCGCCGCATCGTCAACCGCCTCGACAAGGCCAATCTCATCGCGGGTTTCGCCCGCAACTACCACAATGCGGTGCTCACGGGGAGCAAGGCGCTTTAAGGTTTGTCCCGTGATGATATCCTTCCGGGAGGTGATGTAAAACCTGCCTGTGGAGACAGGGGGGGGAAATTGTATGGGTTCATACATGCTCTTTCCTGTTCCGGATGTCGTTGATCAGCTCCATCTGGATCTCCTGGATCTCGACGAGACGCTCCCACTGGCGGGAGAGCAGGTGGTCCACTTTCTGATGGAGCTGGCGGATTTCAAGTTCGGCTTTCAGGTTTACCTGGTAGTCGTGGATCGCCCTGGCTCGGTCACGTGCTTCCTGCCGGTTCTGGCTCATCATGATGAGCGGCGCCTGTATGGCGGCCAGCGAGGAGAGTACGAGGTTGAGCAGGATGAACGGGTAGGGGTCGAAAGGCCTGGCAACGAGCAGCCAAGAGTTCAGGCCCATCCAGAGGAAAAGGAACAGCCCGAAGATCATGATGAACGACCAGCTTCCGCCGAACGAGGCTATTTTGTCGGCAAGGCGCTGGCCGAAGGTCAGTTCGGCATCGAAGTCGATGTCGGGATTTTTCGAGAGCACTTCCTGTTCCTGCATCGCCTTGAGCACGTCATGGTCGAGTCGGGTGATCTCTCCCTTTTCGGTCTCGAGTATCTGCTGGATGTATCGGTACTGGAACTGCTGAAGGTCGTCGAGGCATATCCACCCGTTTTCATCCCAGACACCGGTTTCCTTCCTGATCAGTTCGGATATCGCGGGCCGAACGGTAAATGCCCTGCGGAGCCTCGAACGTTGCGTTGTTCCGCAGACCTGGCAGGAGCCGGCATGTGTTTCGTGTGAGGGTTCAGTTGCGGCTGCTTTCATGACTTTCCATCTCGATTTTCAGGAATCGGCCGGTATGGGAGTGTTCCAGTTTCGCGATATCGGCAGGCGTGCCTTCGGCGATCAGCTTCCCCCCGCCGTTGCCGCCTTCAGGGCCAAGGTCGATAATCCAGTCGCTGTTTTTGATGATGTCGAGGTTGTGCTCGATGATGATGACCGTATTGCCTTTGTCCACAAGTTTGCGCAGCACTTCGAGCAGGTGCTGGATATCCTGGAAGTGCAAGCCGGTGGTCGGTTCGTCAAGGATGTACAGTGTCTTGCCGGTCTGTATTTTTGCGAGTTCCGCGGAAAGTTTGATGCGCTGCGCTTCTCCTCCCGAGAGCAGGGGAGAGGGCTGGCCGAGCTTGAGATAGCCGAGTCCGACGCTTTGCATGGTCGAAAGGATGCGACGGATGCGGGGAAAGTCCTCGAAGAAGCCCGAAGCCTCCTCGATGGGCATTTCAAGCACGTCGGCGATTGATTTGCCCTTGTATTTGACCTGCAGGGTTTCGCGGTTGTAACGCTGACCCTTGCAGCTTTCGCATGGCACGTAAACGTCGGGCAGGAAATTCATCTCGATTTTTACGGTACCGGCACCCTGACAGACTTCGCACCGCCCGCCCTTGACGTTGAAACTGAACCGTCCGGCCTTGTAGCCGCGTATCTGGGCTTCGGGCAGACGGGTGAAGAAGTCGCGGATGAAGGTGAACGCCCCCGTATAGGTTGCCGGGTTGGAGCGCGGGGTACGACCGATAGGGGTCTGGTCGACGTTTACCACCTTGTCAACGAGCTCCATGCCTTCAATACCGCTGCATGGCTGGCTGATGAGCTTCGATCGGTAGAAGTGTCGTGCCAGCACCGGGTAGAGTGTTTCGTTGACGAGGGTTGACTTGCCGGAGCCGCTTACCCCGGTTACGCTGATGAGGGAGCCAAGCGGGAACCGCACGTCGATGTTCTGCAGGTTGTTTCCGCGGGCCCCCCTCAGAGTGATATACTGCGGCTTTTCCTGGTTGCCCTGTTGTTCCGGATTGCAAGAAACGGTTTTCCGTCCTGTCAGGTAAGCTGCGGTCAGGGAGCCATGATCGAGCTGCGCAGCAGGACCTTTGGCTACGATTTCACCCCCGTATTCACCGGCTCCCGGACCGAGGTCGATGATTTCGTCTGCCATGAGCATGGTGTCCTTGTCGTGTTCCACCACGAGCACCGTGTTGCCGATGTCGCGGAGCTGCTGCAGCGAGTCGATCAGCTTGTGATTGTCGCGCTGATGCAGGCCGATGCTGGGCTCGTCAAGGATGTAAAGCACCCCGCTCAGGCGGGAGCCGAGCTGCGATGCAAGACGGATGCGCTGCGCTTCACCTCCCGAGAGCGTGCGTGCGCTCCGAACGAGTGTGAGGTAGCCGAGTCCTACATCAAGCAGGAATTCAAGCCGTCTGCTTATTTCGTGCAGCACCGGAGTGGCTACAAGCAGCTCCCGTGTCGTCAGGGAGGATGGGAGATTCCTGAAAAAGTCGAGTGATTCGGGGAGAGGGAGCGACTCGGCTTCGGCGATGTTCAGTCCGTTTACTTTGACGTGCAGGCTTTCCTGCCGCAGCCGGGCCCCCCTGCAGACCGGGCAGGGCTGGTGCACCATGAAGCTTTCCGCCCATTCGCGCATTCTGGAGGAACTGCTGTTATGGAGCATCTCCTGCACATAGGGAACGGCGCCCTGGAAAATCTGCGGATAGCTGTGCTCCTTGCCGGCGTATGCATAAGTGACATCGAAGGTGCGGCTTCCGGAGCCCAGCAGCAGGATGTCGAGCGCCTTCGGGGGAATCTCTGCAACCGGTGTGTCGAGCGTGAAGCGGAACTCTCTGGCAATGGCCTTGACGATCTGCCAGAGGTTGCGCTTTCCCGGTTTGCCGAACGGTTCGATTGCTCCCTGGTTCAGCGAAATTGCCGGATCGGGCACCATCAGGTCGGCAGAGAGCTGCATCAGCTCACCGAGGCCGTTGCACTCCGGGCATGCCCCGTAAGGCGAGTTGAAGCTGAAATGGTTCGGGGCGAGCGTATCGACCGGCACGGATCCATCCGAGTAAGCGTACTGCGTGCTGAAGAAGAGCTCCCGGCCTTCGCCGCCAAGCGGCAGGCAGATCACCGCCGACCGGTGTTCCGAAATGCCGATGGCCATGCCGACAGCCTGTTGCAGCCGTTCGGTATCTCCCTGGCCGATCACGAGTCGGTCGATCACCAGTTCGATGGTATGGGTCTTGTACCGTTCGAGCTGCATGTTTTTTTCCATCTCCCGTTCCTCTCCGTCGATGCGCACCCGAAGAAAGCCTTTCTGCAGCAGCCGCTCGAACAGCTCCCGGTAGTGCCCTTTGCGCCCCGTGACGACTGGAGAGAGGATGCTCACCTTCGTGCCTTCGGGCAGCGAAAGAATGGTTTCGACAATGCTCTCCGGCGACTGTTTCTGCAGCATCTGTCCTGTAACCGGATCATGGCGCCTGCCGGCTTTTGCGTAAAGCAGGCGGATGAAGTCGTGGATTTCCGTAATGGTGCCCACGGTCGAGCGGGGTGATCGGCTGGTGCTTTTCTGGTCGATGGCGATGACCGGGGAGAGTCCCTCGATGAAATCCACGTCGGGCCGTTCGATATTGCCGATGAACTGCCGGGCATAGGGCGAAAGCGTCTCCATGAAGCGCCGCTGGCCTTCGGCGAAGATGGTGTCGAAGGCGAGACTGGACTTTCCCGATCCCGAAATGCCGGTGATTACCACAAACCGGTTGCGGGGAATATCAAGAGAGATGTTCTTGAGATTGTGAACCCGGGCTCCCCTTATGGCAATATGGCTGAATTCCATGGTTTGTTCGGCACTTCTGTCGGAAAAAAATCTCGGTATTTCATTATAGCGATTTGGCGGTTAAATCCCTGTTCGGGAAGCGAGCTTTACGCCATCAACCGGGAATAACGGTCTTCCGATAATGATGGTTTCCCTCTCTTCGGGGAATTTTGTGAAATCGCGTGCAGTCGCTCCGTTTCCCCCAGCGGGGTGTTGTCCGGCGTTAACCTGCCCGCAAACCCGGCTGATGATACCTGCAACGGCAACGAGGTGTTTGCCGAGGGGGTGGCATGTCTTTCAAGCCGAAGGAAGAAAAGCAGGAAGAGGAAGAACGGATAATACCCGGTTCATCTCGCTTGAAAACCGGAAAAGGCGGCTTTCGAGGCCGCCTTTTCCCGGTTATCTGGAGGGAGCGCAGGGGTTCATCCCTGCAGCGCCGCCCTTGCTGCAGCGAGTCGTGCGATGGGCACTCGGAAGGGGCTGCAGGAGACGTAGTTCAGACCGGTTTTGTGGCAGAATTCAACCGTTGCCGGATCGCCGCCGTGTTCGCCGCAGATGCCGAGCTTCAGGTCGGGTTTCACCGAAAGGCCCTCCTTTGCCGACATGCCGAGAAGGCGTCCGACACCCTCGATGTCGATGGACTCGAAGGGGTTGCGCGGGAAGATGTCCTGCTGCTGGTAGATCGGAAGGAACTGTCCTGAATCGTCCCGGCTCATGCCGAGGCCCATCTGGGTGAGGTCGTTGGTGCCGTAGCTGAAGAAGTCTGCGGCTCTTGCGATCCCTGCCGAGGTGATAGCTGCCCTCGGCACCTCGATCATGGTGCCGACGAGATAGCTGATGCCGATACCCTGTTCGGCGATCACGCTCCTTGCGGTTTTGTGGATGATCTCCGCAGTGAGTTCGAGTTCTCTGACGGTTGAAACCAGCGGCACCATGATTTCCGGTACTACCTCGTGGCCCTCCTTTTTCAGGCGGCAGGCGGCTTCGATGATGGCGCGCACCTGCATGACGGGTATTTCCGGGTGCAGAATGCCGAGACGGCAGCCGCGCAGGCCGAGCATGGGGTTGAATTCGTGCAGGTCGCCGATCCGCTCCTTTATGGCGGATACCGGCTTGTCGATTTTAGCGGCAAGATCGGCGATTTCGACATCGGTGTGCGGCAGGAACTCGTGCAGCGGAGGATCGAGCAGCCTGATGGTGACAGGCCTGGATCCCATGACCTTGAAGAGGCCGTAGAAGTCGTCGCGCTGGTAGGGGAGCAGTTTGCCGAGCGCGGTTTTGCGACCTTCGATGTCGTCGGCCAGAATCATCTCGCGCATGGCGTCGATTCGCTCGCCGCCGAAGAACATGTGTTCGGTGCGGCAGAGCCCGATACCTTCGGCACCGAACGTGACAGCGATTTCAGCCTGGTCCGGCTGGTCGGCGTTGGTGCGGATTCCGAGCTTGCGGTAGCGGTCGGACCACTCCATGAGCTGGTTGTAGATTGCCCAGGTCGCCGCGTTTTCAGGTTTCAGGGTCTTGTCAATCAGCACCTCTATGATTTCGGAGTTTTTCGTGGGGACCTCTCCGGCGATCACCTCGCCGGTGCTGCCGTCGATTGAAAGACAGTCGCCTTCGCGGAGCACCAGGCTGCTTCCTTCGACATGCATTTCACCTTTCTGGTAGTCGATACAAAGCGCCCCGCACCCTGCCACGCACACCTTGCCCATCTGGCGGGCTACAAGGGCTGCATGGGAGGTCATGCCGCCCCGTTCGGTCAGGATGCCTTCCGAAACCGCCATGCCCTTGATGTCTTCCGGGGAGGTTTCGATACGCACGAGAATGACCGGTTCTCCTCGTTTGGTGGCTTCAGCAGCATCGGCTGCATTGAAGTAGATACGCCCGGTGGCGGCTCCCGGACCTGCGTTGAGGCCGGTAGCGAGCAGACGCCCGTTATCGATGGCCTGCTGTTTCTCCTTCATGTCGAATACCGGCCTGAGCAGTTGGTTGAGTTGTTCGGGTTCGATACGCATGATGGCTTCTTTCTCGTCGATCAGTCCCTCGTTGAACATATCGACGGCTATTTTTATGGCGGCCACGCCGGTACGCTTTCCGACACGGCACTGCAGCATGAAGAGCTTGTTGCTTTCAATGGTGAACTCGATGTCCATCATGTCGCGGTAGTGTTTTTCGAGAATCGAACGGATATCCTCGAGCTGGGCGTAGATGCCCGGATTTTCCTGCTTGAGCTGTTCGATCTTCAGGGGTGTCCTGATCCCGGCCACCACGTCCTCGCCCTGGGCGTTCATGAGGAACTCGCCGTAGAAGATGTCATCACCGGTAGCCGCGTCGCGGGTGAAGGCAACGCCGGTTCCGCAGTCGGGTCCCATGTTGCCGAACACCATAGCCTGCACGTTGCACGCGGTGCCCCAGTAGCCGGGTATGTGGTTGAGTTTGCGGTACACGATGGCCCGTTCGTTGTTCCAGCTGTTGAAGACCGCGCCGATGGCGCCCCTGAGCTGTTCATAGGGGTCTTCGGGAAAAGCCTGTCCGGTTTTTTCAAGGATGGCGGCTTTATAGCGGCTTACGAGGTCTTTCAGGTCATCAACGGAGAAATCGGTATCGAGTTTGATGCCGAGCTCGTGCTTTTTCGCTTCGAGGATGGCTTCAAAGGGATCGACCTGTTTTTTGTCTGCAGGTTTCAGTTCGAGCACGACGTCGCCGTACATCTGGACGAAACGGCGGTAGCAGTCCCATGCGAAACGGGAATTGCCCGATTTGCGTGCAAGGCCTTCGACGGTTTCGCTGTTGAGTCCGAGGTTGAGGATCGTATCCATCATGCCGGGCATCGAGGCCCTCGATCCAGAACGAACCGATACGAGGAGCGGGTTTTCGGGATCGCCGAACTTTTTGCCCAGTTCTTCTTCGACCTTGCCGAGCGATGCCGGAATGTCCTGTTCGAACAGGTTTGCGGGGTAGGTTTTCTGGTGGTCGTAATACCAGGTGCAAACCTCGGTTGAAATGGTAAAGCCGGGAGGGACAGGGAGGCCGATATTGGCCATTTCAGCCAGATTGGCTCCTTTTCCACCGAGCAGGTTCTTCATGGATGCGTCGCCTTCGGCGGAACCGCCGGCAAAACGGTAAATGTACTGTTTTGCAATGTTCGAGGTTGTGTTGCTGTCTTGCACAAACATGGATTTCTCGTGGTGAAATTGTTATTTTTAGCTGGAAATCGGGCAAAGTGAATACGGTACGCATTCGGATGACGACACCCCATAGGGATGTAAACAATCGTAAACATGATTGTCCTTGAATATAATAACGGCGTGTGAATTTTTCATATGCCTGACAAATGGTTGTCATGGGTCTGGAACTTATCGTTATCCTGGAGCAAGTCATCCGCATTGCTGTGCCGTATGTGCTGACATCGGTCGGCGCGTCGTTTTCGGAGCGCGGGGGGGTGGTGAATCTTGCTCTTGAAGGGATGATGCTTGCCGGTGCATTCGGTGCAGCTGCAGGCCAGCACTATAGCGGTTCAGCTGCGGGTGGCATTTTTCTGGCTCTCATCGCCGGACTTGCAGTTGCACTCCTTCATGCCTTTGTAACGGTTACCATGAAGGCTGATCAGATCGTTTCCGGCATCGCCATCAACATCCTCGTGATGGGTGCTACCCGTTTTGGTTCAAGCATTGTCTTCGGGAGCGCCATGAACTCTCCGAGAATAGCCGGAATCGAGGTGTCGTCGGTTTTTCTTGACCCGCTTTTTCTTGCCGCGGTCGTTTCGGTTGTCGCCGGACAGTTCATCCTGTTCATGACACCGTTCGGCCTGCATCTGCGAGCTGTCGGCGAAAGCGCTGAAACCGCTGATTCGGCAGGCATCGGCGTCAGCTTCATGCGCTATAACGGGGTGCTCATTTCGGGTGTGCTTGCGGCTCTTGCCGGCGCCTTCCTCGCATTCCAGCAGCACTCGTTCACCGAGGGGATGACGGCCGGCAGGGGGTATATCGCGCTTGCAGCCATGATCGTCGGTAAATGGAACCCCGCAGGAGCCGCACTGGCCAGCATGCTGTTCGCTTCAGGTGAGGCGGCGGAAATGTGGCTGCAGACCGGATTAGTGCCCTCACAGCTCGTACAGTCGCTGCCTTATGTGATTACACTGTTGGTGCTTGCCGGTTTTGTCGGCAAGTCGGCAGCTCCCCGGGAAGCGGGAATACCCTACAGGAAAGCAGGCCGTTCAGAGTAGCCGCATGATATCGCCGATCAGTTTCTCGATGCCTCTGGACACTTCTCCGATGGTTGGCCCAAGCATGTATGCCGGGGTGCTCACCACGGCGCCATTCCGGCTGATCACCGTGTTTCTGACCGGACAGTCGATGTGTCGGGCTCCGAGCGCTTCAAGTGCTGAAGCCGTAGCGCTGTCGTTGCCGATGGTGAGATCAACCGCTTCGCCGCCCAGCACTTTTGCCGCTATTGCAGGCGCGATGCAGATGAAGCCGAGCGGTTTTCCTGCATCGTAGCAGTCGCGAACGGCACGGGCAACTGCAGTGTTGACCTCGCATGCCGCTCCCTTGAAAGCAAAATCGCAGAGATTCTTTGCGGCGCCGTATCCTCCCGGCAATACCAGTGCATCGAGGCTTTCAATATCGGTATCTTCAAGTGTTTCAATCGCTCCCCTGGCGATACGGGCGGACTCCACGAGCACATTACGGGTTTCGCCGGCCACGATTTCACCGGTCAGGTGGTTTACCACGTGGTGCTGCGGGATGTCGGGAGCAAGGCAGACCGCTCGGGCACCTGCCCGGTCGATGGCAAGCAGCGTCAGCACGGCCTCCTGGATTTCCGCACCGTCAAGGAAGCCGCATCCCGAAAGAATGACCCCTATATTTTTCATGGATCTGTTGTCTTGTTGATTCGTGCCGCGTTTTGGAAGGACTACAGAAAAAAGTATCATGAAGGAACGAAAAAAGCAATCTTCCGGCACTCGTACCCCTGAAAAAAGGTTTCATGCACACTGATCGATCGCGGAGTGTTTCGACTTCGCATTACATGCTCTTCTTGCTTTTCTTCCTGTTTCTGCCGGGTTGTTCTCAGCAGCGCGAAACCCTGCAGGTGACGATCGGCGAGCAGGTCTGGATGAGCCGGAACCTCGATGTCGAGCGCTACCGTAACGGCGATCCGGTGCGCCTGGCACGATGCCGCTTCGAAGGGGGAGGGGGCCTGGCGCTGGTACGGCGGCGATGCAGAAACCGGCAAGGTGTATGGAAAGCTTTACAACTGGTTTGCGGTCAACGATCCAAGGGGGCTCGCCCCCGCAGGGTGGCACGTTCCGACGGACGGGGAGTGGGAGAGGCTTGTACTGGCACTTGGCGGTGATACCGTTGCCGGAAGGGCGCTGAAGAAAGCATCCTCACGGGATGTTGCTGCAGGTTCGGCAACCGGCGGGGGGAGCGGATTCAATGCACTGCCTGCCGGCAGCCGCAACTGCCTCGGAGGATTTTTCGCGCAGGGCAGTGATGCGTTTTTCTGGTCGTCGACGTCTTCAGGAGAGTTTGAAGCCTGGAATCGCGAGATCGGCAGCAGATACGCGGGTGTGCGGCGTGTCAGCGTCAATAAAAGCATAGGGTTTTCCGTTCGCTGCCTGATGGATTGAGCGGGGCACCTCAATTTGTTTGTTCCGGAGCATGATTGCACTGTTGGGTGGTGCTCGGAATCCTGTACTCCTTGTACATTCCGGGTTCTGCGATCCATCCGCCCTGCACTCAGGCTTCTCGCGACAATGAATTAGCGGTGCCCGCAGAGGTTGGTCAGTAAATCCAGGGGATGAATTTTTTCGTTTTTTTTGCATAGCTGGTGTATTCCGGATGCCTTTCCGTCAGCCACCGCTCTTCTTTCGAGGCCTTGAAGCTGAAAAACAGGAATCCGACGCATAGCAGCAGCAGATGCGAGAGGCTGAGCGCAAAGACCGCCCATCCGAACGCCGCGAAGAGCTGGCTGCCGTAAAGCGGATGGCGCACCAGCCCGTATATGCCGTTCGTGACCAGCCGGTTGTGATCGACAGGATAGGGGAGCGGGGTGAGGAATTCCCTGATGTGGTGCGATCCAAGGCCGCCGAGCGCAAGGGCGGAAGCCCAGCAGCAGAACAGCACCGGCCAGCGCAGCAGCGCGGAATCCCGGAAATATGCGGTTTCATGCAGTTTCGGCCAGACGGGCATCAGGATGAACGCCGCCATGAGAAGGAATTGCAGCACCACAAGGTATTCGCCGCGCCCTTCTTTCTGCGGCAGTGTTTTTTTCGGAGTCAAGTCTGAAAAATTAGTTTAAAAAGTTACTTTTATGTAGATAGTATCGTTCAGGCCGGAGTAGCCTCCGGCAGCACCTTTTTTTCTTCAATACCATATCATCAGATGCTTCATGATCGTTCCCGATGAGACCCTCCTGCTTTTGATCGACATACAGGGGAAGCTTGCGCAAAGCGTGCATCGGCCTGAACAGGTCGCGCGCAATATACAAAAACTCATCAGGGCCTGCGGGATTCTCGACGTACCGGTGCTCTACACCGAGCAGTACCCAAAAGGGCTCGGCGAAACCGTCGCTCCGCTGAAGGATCTGCTCGGCGATCTTGAGCCGGTAGAGAAGATCACCTTCAGTTGCTGCGCTACCGAGGCGTTCATGCAGCGTCTCCGTTCGTTCAGCCGCAACGATATCCTCGTTGCCGGCATGGAAACCCATGTGTGCGTGTACCAGACCTGTGTTGAACTGCTCGAGTTCGGTTATAATGTGCATCTTGTCACCGATGCGGTTTCCTCAAGAACTCCGGAAAATCTCGAAATCGGTATCCGTTGCATCGAAAAGGCGGGAGGCAACCCGACCAGCACCGAGATGGCGATCTTCGAACTGCTGCGTATTGCAGAAGGGGAGCGGTTCAAGGCGATTTCGAAAATCGTCAAGGAGTAGTCTTCCGGTTTTCTTGCGTACTCAAGACGGATTGGAGCATGGCCTCGAGCGTTTCCCTTCCTTCGGTGATTTCCATGAGGATGTTCAGATAGCAGCAGCCGTGCGCGGCCAGCGTAAGGCATAGTTCCGGCATGTCCAGCAGCCGGAAATAGTCTTTTTCCGTGGTGACGGGACGGAGTCCTTTCTCTCTGGCTTCCTGCAGAATCGGCACGAGTTTTTCATGCGTATAGGGCTCGTGGTCCCTGAAAAACCGGTAAGCCCCGACCTGCAATCCCTTTTCTTTCAGGGTGTCGAGAAATCCTTCTGGAGCACCGATGCCGGCAAAGGCGTAACAGGCCTCAATACCGCGGGTTCCGTCCTGCAGCAGGGCTCCGGGAAAGGGCTTCAGCTCCCCGGCCACGGTTCTTGCACGAACGGCAGGTACCCCTTTTTTCCCAAGATCGCCGGCAATGGCATCCGCAACGGTTCGGTCGGTTATCTTGTTGAGTACGGCAAGATCGGCTCTTACGATGTTCTCTCTCGGTTCCCGCAGCCGGCCTGCGGGCAGCATTTCAGCATCGAAATACCGTTCGCCGGCATTGATGACCACGATATCGAGGTTCCGGGCAACCTGCCGGTGCTGGAATGCGTCATCGAGAATGAGCACCGATGGGCAGCGATCGCCGAAATGCCCAAGGATGAACTCCGCGCCCTGCTTCCGTTTTTCGGCAACTACCGCGATCAGTCCGGGATTTTTTGCCGCGAGCATGGCGACTTCGTCGCCGGCTTCCCGGCTGCCGAGGAGGATGTCCTTGCCGTCGGAGACAAGCCGCACCCCTTTCGTGATGCGCCCGTAACCACGCGAAAGCAGGGCAGGTTTTTCGCCGAGCGAACGGTAATAACGGATGATCCAGTCTGCAAGCGGGGTCTTTCCGGTGCCTCCGGCCGTGATGTTGCCGATGGAGACTACCGGCAGCGGGGCCTGCCACGATTTCAGCACCTTTTTTTCGAACCCGAGGTTTCTGAACTGCACGATTGCTCTGTAGAGCAGTGCGGCGGGTTTCAGCAGAAGGCGCAGCCGCTCAGTCATGGCCAAGCATTGCCGTGAGTTTGCCGCTCCAGTCACGGAGTTCTTCCTCGCTCCGGAATTCCGGTACGCTGATGTGATGGAGGATGATGCTTGCCCTGCTGAATGGCCAGGGTATTTCGAACCGGTCCCAGCTTTTGAGTTGCCATGCCCGTTGGTAACGGATGTCAGCGAACAGCAGCGGCGTGCGGCATTGCGACGCCAGGCGCACGGTGCCGTATTTGAACTCGTGTCTCGGGCCTCTGGGCCCGTCGGGCGTTATGGCGACAATGTCACCGCCCGAAAGGGTTTCGGCAGTTTCTTCCCTGACGTTCAGGCTTCCTTTCGAGCTCGATCCCCTGATCAGCGAGAAACCCAGGACAGCAAGTGTTCCGGACAGGATGTTTCCGTCTTCGGAGAGACTCACCACTGCGCTGACGCGCCGGTTTGCAAAGAGCTTCCGGGCAAGCATCCAGCCGGCCACCATTTTTCCGTGCCAGAAAGAGAAGATTGCGGACCCTTCCGGCAGGCAGGCAGTTTCAGGCCGCCAGGTCAGCGTGATCCTCAGGCTTCCGAAGAGCATCCGCAACAGCAGCGGAAGCACCCGGTGAACTATCGACAGGGGTGCACGCATCAAAAGCTGGTTACGCGATTGTTTTTTCCGGTCATCCTTCTGATTTCAGGAAAAATTTTTTAATTGTTTTTTTTGCACAACCTGATTTATATACAACCGGCATTTCCGGGAATGCCGCCGGGCGGGCTCCGTGGGTAATTTAACAATCCGGCTTGATAAACCGTATGGCTTGCCTTGCAGCCATCAGCATGAAAAAATCTGTACATGAATGTTCTGATTATCGGAAACGGAGCGCGTGAGCATGCGTTCGCCCGGGCAATTGCCGGGAGCAGCAGGGTGGAAAAGGTTTTTGTGGCCCCTGGAAACGGCGGTACCGCCTTGATGGGAGGAAACGTGGTCAACGTGCCGCTGAAAGCCCTGCAGCTTGACGAATTGCTTGAATTCGCACGTGAAAACCGTGTTCTCCTTACCGTTGTCGGTCCTGAGCAGCCGCTTGAGGCGGGCATCGTGGACCGGTTTCGCGCTGCTGGCATGAAAATCGTCGGTCCCGTGCAGGCAGCGGCGCGCCTCGAATCGAGCAAGGTGTTCGCCAAGGATTTCATGCGTCGTCACGGGATTCCCACCGCCGGATACCGTGTGTTCAGAGACCTTCCTGCTGCAAACAACTATGTTGAATCGATTTCGTCTGCGACTTTTCCTCCGCAAGTGATCAAGGCAAGCGGGCTTTGTGCCGGTAAAGGTGTCATTATCGCTTTTGATAAGGACCAGGCGCTGAAGGCAAATGGTGAATTGTTCGAAGATCGCATTTTCGGCAGTGCTGCCGACGAGGTGGTGATCGAGGATTTCCTGCATGGCCAGGAGGCAAGCGTGTTCGCCCTGACCGACGGCCGGGAGTACCGGCTCTTTCTTCCAGCCCAGGATCACAAACGCATCGGCGAGGGAGATACCGGCAAGAACACCGGCGGCATGGGAGCCTATGCTCCGGCTCCTCTTGTAACGCCGGAAGTGATGCGCAAGGTCGAGGAACGTATCATTCGGCCAACCTTGGCTGGAATGGCTGAAGAGGGAATGCCCTACACCGGGTTTCTGTATGTCGGACTCATGATCGACCGGGGGGAGCCATCGGTCGTGGAGTTCAACGCACGTCTCGGCGATCCTGAAACGCAGGTGGTGCTTCCGCTGCTGAAAAGCGACCTGTTCGACGCCCTGCTCGCCAGTGTTGAGGGCGGTCTCGGCGAGGTGCCTTTCCTGATGCATGAAGGCGCTGCGGCGACGGTGGTGATGGCTTCCGGCGGGTATCCTGATGCTTTCGAAACCGGCAAGCCGGTTGTCATCGAGCCCGGAACCGAGCAGCCGGACGAGGTGACGATCTTTCATGCGGGCACATCGCTCGATGACGGACAACTCAGAACCTGCGGAGGCAGGGTGCTTTCGGTTACGGCTCTCGGATCCACGCTGCAGGAGAGCCTCGAACGGGCCTACCGGGCGGTAGGAAGGATTCGTTTCGAGGGGGCATACTACCGCAGGGATATCGGGGCAAAGGCCCTCTAACTCCAGTTACTCCATTTCAACCGGATTCATATGAAGTTACCCCGGCGTAAATTCGAAATTATCCAGGAGCATGCATTTCGTGAAAAGCCCTATGAGTGCTGCGGTCTGCTCGCCGGCAGGAAATATGTCGATCACAGGGGCAATATCGACAATGTGGTTCATGAGATCGCTCCGTGTCGCAACAGCCTCTATTTCGGAAGGGAGAACGGTTTCGAGATCTCTTCCACCGAGTATTGCGATGTCGAGCGTGAGGCCCATACGCTCGGCTACGAGATTGTTGGTTCCTACCACTCCCATATCAACTCACCTGCCGTGCCTTCCCGAAACGATATCGATTTCGCCCGTCCCGGCCATACCATGCTGATCATCTCGCTCATCAACGGCGTACCGAAGGAGGTCACGGCCTGGCAGCGAAGGGAGTCCGGTGGATTTCACCAGGAACCGATCAGGATTATCGAGTGAAGTCGAAGCCTGAAAGGGAAAGGAAACTCTCCTGAATATTTTGTACATTACGTTCGAAAAAAAGCTTACCAATCGATTAATCCCGGGAAAAGAGTGCCAAAAAGGGAGGACATCAAGTCCATTTTAGTGATCGGAGCCGGCCCTATCGTCATAGGCCAGGCATGTGAATTTGATTATTCGGGAACGCAGGCGTGCCGGGCCCTCAAGGAGGAAGGTTACAGGGTGATTCTGGTCAACAGCAACCCTGCTACCATCATGACCGATATCGAGATGGCCGATGCCACCTACATAGAGCCGATTACTCCGGAATATGTCCGGAAAATCATTGAAAAAGAGAAGCCGGATGCGCTTCTGCCTACCATGGGAGGTCAGACCGCTCTCAATACAGCGGTCAGTCTTGCCGAATCGGGCATTCTCGAACGCAACGGCGTCGAACTGATCGGCGCCAAGCTCAGGGCTATCAGAAAAGCCGAGAACCGCGAGTTCTTCAGCGATGCCATGAAGAAAATCGGTCTCGATATGGCCAAGGGATTCTTCGTGCGCAACGAAAAGGAGGCCAGGGAAGCTCTCGAGGAGATCGGATTGCCGATCGTGATCCGGCCTTCGTTCACGCTTGGCGGTACAGGCGGCGGTTTTGCCGAAACGAAAGCCGATTATTACGACGCCGTGCGAAGAGGTCTTGCTGAAAGTCCGATCAGCGAAGTGCTCGTCGAGGAGTGCCTGCTTGGCTGGAAAGAGTTCGAACTCGAGGTTATCCGTGATCTTGCCGACAATGTCATCATCGTCTGCTCCATCGAGAATGTCGATCCCATGGGTGTGCATACCGGCGACAGCATTACCGTGGCTCCTGCCCAGACGCTTACCGACCGTCAGTACCAGGTGCTCAGGGATGCCTCGATCCGCATTATCCGTGAAATCGGCGTGGAGACCGGGGGCAGCAACATTCAGTTCGCCATCCACCCCGAAAACGGGAGAATCGTGGTGATTGAAATGAACCCGCGTGTTTCGCGCAGCTCGGCGCTTGCCTCGAAGGCTACCGGTTTTCCCATTGCCAAGGTTGCCGCAAAACTTGCTGTGGGCTATACGCTCGACGAGATTCTCAACGATATTACCAAGTCCACGCCGGCAAGTTTCGAACCCGCCATCGACTACTGTGTCGTCAAGGTTCCCCGCTGGGATTTCGAGAAGTTCAAGAACGTCGATGCGCGTCTCGGCGTGCAGATGAAGTCAGTTGGCGAGGTGATGGCTTTCGGGCGCAACTTCCGTGAAGCACTGCAGAAATCGCTTCGCGGTCTTGAAATCGGCCGTGCAGGTCTGGGTTCCGACGGAAAGGATCTCATGAACGTCGTGGGTATGACCCAGCAGCAGAAAATGTTTGCCAAGGAGGACATTCTCGAAAAGATCAAGGTGCCGAAAGCCGACCGGATGTTTTACCTGCGTTACGCGTTCCAGGCGGGGGCGACGGTCGATGAGGTGCATCAGGCTACGAAAATCGATCCGTGGTTTCTTGACAACATCCGTCAGATCGTCGAGTTCGAAGCCGAGCTCAGGGATCTGGCTGCCGCGGAATAGACGCCGGAACCGCCGGTTTTTTATGACCTATCTTTCCAGAATACTCGATCAGAAACGCATCGAGATTGCCGAACTGAAAAAACAGCAAATCCTGCAGCGCTATGGCGATCTGCAGGGTTCCCTTGCGCCATGCCGCGATTTCAGGGCGAACCTGAAACGTTCCGGACGGGAGCTCAGACTCATTGCCGAAATCAAGAAGGCCTCTCCGTCGCGCGGGATCATCGTTCATGATTTCCATCCGGTCGAGATGGCCCGCCGTTATCTCGGCCTTGGAGCATCGGCTTTTTCGGTATTGACCGACAGGATGTTTTTCCAGGGTTCGAACGACTACCTGGAAGCGGTTAAAAAAGAGTTTTCCCTTCCAGTGCTGCGCAAGGATTTCATTATCGACGAGCACCAGATTTACGAGTCGAGGCTGATAGGCTCCGATGCCATTCTTCTGATTGTCGCTGCCCTCGACCACTCCCAGTTGCGCGATTATCTTCAGCTTGCCTCGGAAACCGGCATGGCCGCTCTTGTCGAGGTGCATGACCTTCGGGAACTCGATGCGGCTGCCGGAGCGGGCGCCGGGATCATCGGCGTCAACAACCGGAATCTGAAGGATTTCAGCATCAGTCTTCGCACCTCTACGGAACTCAGGCCCTTTTTCCCGGAGGGAGTGATCGCCGTCGCGGAAAGCGGCCTGCAAACTCCTGACGATATAGAACGGATCAGCACCGCATCATTCGATGCGGTGCTGATTGGCGAAGGACTGCATGTCAGCACCGCACTGCATGGTGTTGCCTGGCAAAAGCCTTGATGTTGCAGCTGAAACGCTGTTGAGCGACCTGATTGCCGCATTGTCCCGAAAGTTTTCGGATCAACGGTTTTCCGGCCGTACCATCCACCCTGAACCCGGGGTCGACATGACATTTTTCAGCTGTGCCTGGAATACCCCTTGAGCTTCGAGGCGGTCGCCACGGGGTCCGTGGCCTTGAAGAACGCCGTGCCGGCAATAAGCGCATCGGCACCTGCCGCCACGACATCTCCGGCATTCTCATCCGTTATCCCGCCGTCAACGGCAATCACCATGCCGGGGTTCAGTCCGTTGCGCATGGCATGCAGCCTTGCGATTTTTTCAACTGACGAGGGAATGAACTTCTGACCTCCGAAACCGGGATTGACCGACATCAGCAGCACGAGATCGAGGTCCGGCAGGATGGACTCCAGCACCGAAACCGGGGTGGCCGGATTGATTGAGACTCCGGCTTTGGCTCCGAGGCTTTTGATGTACTGTACCGTCCGGTGCAGATGCGGACAGGCCTCCTGATGGACGGTGATCTGGTGTGAACCGGCCTTGATGAAATCGGCAATGAACCTGTCGGGATCAGCAATCATCAGATGGGTGTCGATCGTCATCGACGTGCAGGCGGCTACGGCCTGGACGATGAACGGGCCGAAGGTGATGTTGGGTACGAAGACGCCGTCCATGACGTCGCAGTGCATCCAGTCTGCGCCGGCCTTTTCCGCCAGGGCGATCGATGCCCTGAGATCGGTGAAATCGGCGGATAAAATTGATGGAGCAAGAAGGGTCGTTGTTGCGGGCATTGCAGTTCAGTACTTAAGAGTGAGCAAGGCTGGTTACGAAAAGCGTTCCTAAATAATCAAAAAGCCTCTCCAATTCCAAAGTTGAAGGTATAGTCGAGAGGGTTCCATTTGAAAATTTTCCATGCCTCTTCTTCCGCCGGGTCGTGAACCTTCCAGGCGAAATCGAACCGGAACGGCCCGATAGGCGAACCGATTCGCAGGCCGATGCCGACGTCCCAGGCGAAATCGTTCAGGAGGGAGTTCACGCTGAATCCGTATGGCCCGGTCCGGTCCCAGATATTGCCGATATCGGTGAAAACGGTTATGCCCGACTGCTGTCCGAACAGCTTGAAGAACTTCCAGCGGTATTCAAGCCCAAGTTCGAGCTTGATATCAGCGCCGAAGTTCGCGGCAGCTTCACTTGCGCTGCTGCCCGGGCCAAGCGTGTTGAAGAGCCAGCCGCGCATGCTGTTGGCACCTCCCGCGAAGAACCTTCGCTCTTCGGGAGTTGCAGAAGCCTTGCCGTAAGGCATCATCCAGCCGAGGTGCAGCCGTCCGGCTATCTGCCGTTCCGGAGAAAGGTTTCTTGTAAAGGCGAGCTTTGTTTCGGTTTTGACGTACTGTGAGTAGGATGTGCCGAAAATCTGCGGATCGTTGTCGGAGAATCCTGTGTATGATTTCGTGTCGATCACCTGGTCGATAAGCCAGGCAAGGCTTCCCGACTCTTCGAGCAGCAGGTCGAGATTCCAGATGTTTTTTCCCGGAGGGGCGGTATTCAGGTTGGTATAGTTGTATCGGAGACGGAAGGTCTGGTTTACCCGTGTTTCCAGCAGGCTGTCGATTCCCGCATCGACAGCGGCGTCGTCGGCCGGATCGATGCCGATATTTCCGGCAAGGTCTGTCTTGAAAAGTTTCCTGAACCCTCTCAGCGAGTCTTTCTGCACCCATTCGAACTCGAAGAAGTCGAAGCTCAGGCGAGAGGAAGGCGTGAGCCTGGCGCTGTAGGTGCCTCTGACGAGGCCGTTCAGGCTGGAGAGCAGGATCGGCAGTTTTGCCCGCGAGTATTCGATATATGCGGAATAGACGTTGTCGGGTTTTGTCAGCACCGGCATGAGAAGACTGCTTTTCAGGCTGAATTCGTAGGGTATGAATTTATCATAGTCATCCTTGCCGAGATTGTCGAGCAGGTTGTTGCTGTAACTGGTCCGGGTGCCGAATTCAGCGGAGGTCTTGAGTTGTTCGGCTCCTCCGAAAAGATTCCGGTTTTCGTAAGCAAGCGAGGCTCCGAAAAAGAGCGATCCGTACCGGTTGTCGACAAGCAGCTTTGGTTCAATCTGGTGTTTCGGTGCAGGTTCCAGGTGTACCGTGGTATAGAGTTGCCCGTCACGGGTCGAGTCCGGACGGATGATAATGGACGAGAATATGTTGGTTTTGCCGAAATTCTGCAGGGTCTTCTGTTCGAGGCTTTCCCTGGTTGACTGGCCCGGACGGAAGGCAATGGCGCTGGTAATGAGTGCCGGGCGTATCTTCTGGGGGCCGAAAACGATACCCGAGATGCTGTCGGCTTCGAAACGCCACTCCCTCGATGTCGTATCTCTTCTTTGCGGATTGTGTACGATTGTCCGGATCGGCCCGTAAACGAGTTTTTCCGGCAGCCTGATCCTGTATCGAATGCCTGCTATGGCACCTACCGTATCGACCTTGATACGGATGCTGTCCTCATGCAAGAAGGTGTATCCCTCCTCACGGAAAAACGTCATGGTGCGGTCCCGTTCGGCGATGAGCTTTTCAACGGAGAAGCTGTCTCCTGTATTCAGGACGCGGCTCTGCAGGAACTGTGTTCTGATCTGCTCCTCGATGGTTTCGAGTCCTTCATAGGCCAGCGAGTCGATCTTCGCCTGTTCGTTTTCGGTTATCGTAACGAGAATATCGACATTGCGGTTCTTGTTCCGTAACTGTATTGATGGGTTGATGTCGGCAAAGAAATATCCCTTGTAGGTGTAAAGTTTCCTGATGATGCCGAGGTCCCGCTGGAAATCTTCCGGGTTGAAAGGTTTTCGGGATTTTCCGAAAAGGCCGAGGCCGAGAAACGAGGTCGGTTCGGAGGTGACGATGATCTGCCGGAGTTCTTCGTCGGGAACTGCAGTATTGCCGATGAACCTGATGGAGTGGACATAAGGACGGGGAGCGCCGGTTGTGTCTGGCTGGTTTTCAGGGGTCATTTCCGCGGAAAACGCGGTCGAACCCGCAAAAAAAAGGGCAATGACCAGAATCCCGGCAATTGCCCTGAAAAGAGTTTTTATAAAAAACACACTGAAAGTGGTTTGTCTCAGTTCAACATCTCTTCATCGCCATAGCAGAAATCCTCGTCAGTAGGGTAATCCGGCCATACCTCATCGATGCTTTCATAGATTTCGTCACTCTCCGGCAGATCATGCAGGTTTTCGATGACCTGCTGGGGCGCTCCCGTTCTGTTCGCATAATCGAGAAGCTCATCTTTTGTAACCGGCCATGGGGCATCTGCTATATATCGGGCGAGATCCAGATTCCAGTACATGGTGAAGCGCTTGAATTTAATCAGTTTATGAATTACTGCCGTTTTCTGACGGTTGCTTGACAGTCAGGAACTTGTCCGGATTGCTGTCGTCGAAGAAGTAGGCGGCAGGATTGACTTTAACGTTGTTCTTGTGAATCTCGTAATGCAGATGCGGCCCGGTCGAAACTCCGGTATTGCCCGAAAAGGCGATGATTTCCCCTCTCCGGACACGCTGGCCCTGACGCACAAGCGATCTGGAAAGATGGGCATAGACGGTGGTAAACCCGTATCCGTGACTCACGCGCACTTTCTGTCCGTAACTCCGGTCGTAGCCGGAGAAGGTGACGACTCCATCTCCCGTGACATGCACCTTCGTTCCCTCGGGAGCGGAGAAGTCCGTTCCGGAATGGAATATGACTCGGCTGTATACGGGATGCAGCCTCATTCCGAAGCCGCTGGTGATTCTTCCGTTGATCGGCTTGATGTTGGGAACGGATGAAAAATAGGGGCGGTTCGTTTCAACGTGCTGGTAGTTTGCGGTTTCCCCGCTCTCCTCCTGTCGCTCAATCTGCAGGATCAGATGCTCGATCATCTGTTCGGTGGAGGCAAGCAACCCTTCAGCGGAACTCATTTCTTCCGGCATTTTATCTTCAGCTTCAAGCGTGCGGAAAGCCGGAAGCGCCAGAACCAGCAACAAAACAGAGGTCAGAAGCGCCCGGCAGTTTCTGGCCGGAGCACCGGTACCGGCTGCAGCCTGCTGTCTCCTGCTGCAGCCGGCCGGGCTGAAAAACAGTGTTGATAGAAACATGCAGTGCCGGGTTGGTTGTCAGATCGGGCAAGATTTTGTTGTCCGAATAATATATAAAAACTTTTTTTTTATAAATCAACGCTCTAATGAGCCTCCAGCCAGTTTTTTCCCATGCCGGTATCGACCTCGACTGGTACGGTCTGGAGGCCGCAGTAACGGGCTGCGTCGATCATGGAGGCTTCCACGAGATCCTTCAGCTGCTCCTTTTCTCCATCAGGTGTTTCGAACAGCAGTTCGTCATGCACCTGCAGCAGCATGACCGATTGCATGCCGCTTTTCCTGATTCTTGTGCTGCAGAGGTTCATGGCGTATTTGATGATGTCTGCGGCGGTTCCCTGGATCGGTGTGTTCATGGCCGCCCTTTCGGCGGCTTTCTGGCGTATGCTGTTGCGGCTGTTCAGATCCGGCATGTAGCGGCGCCGTCCGAGCAGGGTTGATACATAGCCGTTTTTCCGTCCTTCGGCGATGATCTCCTGCAGCGCCATAAACAGTCCGGGATATTTCGATGTGTATACCTCGATGATCTCCCTTGCCTCTTTTTGCGGGATGTTCAGCCGTTTTGAGAGTCCGAACGGCTGAATGCCGTAGAGCACCCCGAAATTGACTTCCTTTGCTTTTCTTCGCATGTCGGGGGTAATATCGGCGGTGCCGAAAATGACCCTTGCGGTTGCGCTGTGGATGTCCTCCCTTCTGCGGAACGCCTCGATGAGATTTTCGTCACCTGAAATCTCCGCGGCGATGCGGAGCTCAATCTGGGAATAGTCCGCCGAAAGCATGAGGTTTTCCGGGTTCGAGGCGATGAATGCGCGCCGGATCTCCCTGCCCGAGGGCGTGCGCACAGGAATGTTCTGCAGGTTCGGATTCGACGACGAGAGCCTGCCTGTTGCGGTGATGTGCTGGTTGAACGAGGTGTGCAACTTTCCCGTTCTCGGATTGATCATTTTCGGCAGGGCGTCGATGTAGGTGGTCTTGAGCTTCTGCAGGCTGCGGTACTCCAGCAGGGCTCCGGCAACCGGGTGCAGCGGAGCAAGCTCCTCGAGCACCTCCACGTTGGTTGAGAACCCGGTTTTGGTGGCTTTCCGGGTCGGCAGGCCGAGCACGGAAAAGAGTATGTGCGCGAGCTGTTTCGGGGAATCGAGATTGAAGACCGAGCCGGTCGTTTCGTGGATGCGTTTCCTCAGTTCGTCAATCTGGGCGTTCACCTGCTCCGCTGTTCGGGCCAGATGCGGTGTATCAATGGAGATGCCGTGGTATTCCATGCATGCGAGCACTTCCACGAGCGGGAATTCAATGGTTCTGCACAGTTCCAGCAGTTCAGGATTTTCCTGCAGTCTGCTTTCGAATACCTCCTGAAGCCTGAGGGCCACGTCAGCATCCTGGCATGCATAGTCGGTGAGTGCTGCGGGAGGGACTTCGTGAATGGGTATCCGTTTTTTCCCTTCTCCGGTCAGTTCGTCATAGGTTTTTGTCCTGATCGACAGGTGGCGCTCGGCCAGGTCGTCGAGATTATGCGTTTTTTCCGGATCGAGCACATAGCTCGCCAGCATGGTGTCGAATCCTGTCGGCGAGAGATTTATACCGTGGTTTTTCAGGACGAGCAGGTCATATTTGAGGTTCTGTCCGGATTTCCGGATTTCCGGGTTTTCAAGCGCCGGTTTGAGGATGCCGAGCGTTTCGCGCACGTCGAGACCGTCTTTTCCGAAATACACGAACCACGCCTCTTTCGGCTTGAGGGAAAATGAGATGCCGGCAAGCTCGGCCTGGAATATGTCGAGGCTCGTGGTTTCGGTGTCGATTGCGAAAGCATCGGCGAGTTCGAGTTTTCCGGCAAGCATCCTGACTTCCTCGATGGTTTCGATCAGGTGATAACTGGCGCCGTCGAGGGGTGAAAGGAGCGGTTTGTCGCATTTCTGTTCCTGCGGTTCTGCCTCGGGGGTTTCCGTCTGCTGTTCTGCGGCGGTCGTCGTGATGCCCGGAAAGATCACCGGCAGGCGGGCAGCGATTTGTCTGAGCTCGAACTTTTTCAGAAACGGCATGATCCTGTCTTGCTCGGGAGTTCTGCATGCAAGGTGTTCCAGCTCAAACTCAAGATCGATATCGGAGTGAATGGTGACCAGTTGCCGGATGAGGTCGCGTTGCGGACTGAAGGTTTCCAGGCTTGCGCGGGTTTTCGGGGCGAGTTCTCCGATATGCTGGTAGATACTGTCCAGCGAGCCGTATTTCTGGAGCAGCGAAGCCGCGGTTTTCGGGCCGATCCCTTTGACGCCGGGAATGTTGTCGGAGGTGTCTCCGGTGAGGGTCAGGAGGTCGATAAATCGTTCCGGTCCGACTCCGAACTGTTCGATGATCTCCTGTTTGCCGAAGGGTTCCAGTTCGTTCTGTTTTTTCGAGGGTTTCAGCATGGTGACTCCGTCATGAACCAGCTGCGCGAGATCCTTGTCGGGTGAAACGATATAGACCCGGCATCGTTCGCCGAACTTTCTTGCTGCCGATCCGATCAGGTCATCGGCTTCGTAGCCGGGGGTTTTGATGAGCGGAATGCCGAAAGCGCCGATCATTTCGATGATTGCCTCGATCTGCACGATCAGGTCCTCGGGTGGTGCCGGACGGTTCGCCTTGTAGGGGTCGTAAAGGTTGTGGCGGAAGGTTTTTTCCCGGCTGTCGAATGCGACGGCAAGATAGTCCGGTCGCCAGGATTCGTAAATTTTCAGCAGCGCGGAAGCGAAGCCGTGCAGTGCGCCGGTAGGAACTCCCTCACGGGTTTTCATGCCGGCCTGCTGCAGCGCGAAATAGGCCCGGTAGACCAGGGCCATGCCGTCGAGCAGAAAAAGCCTGGGCTTGCCGTCCGGAGAGGATTGCGGCATGTCGGTTTTTTCCCGTTTCGACCGGGGAGCGAACATGTCGAACTGCCGGGAATCGTTCATGCAATCACCCCGTAACTGCCGAGTACCTTGAGCATCGTGGCAAACTCGCCGAGGTGGCGCAGCGCGTTTTCAACATTGTGCTCTTCCTGGTGTCCGATAAAATCAATGTAAAACAGATATTCGAACGCCTTTTTCCTGAAGGGGCGTGATTCAATCTTTGTGAGATCGATATTGCGGAGCGCGAGTGTGGCCAGCGCCTTGAAGAGCGATCCCTGCTCGTTCGGCAGGGTGAAGACGATCGATGTTTTCGGATGCGTGATATCGGGAAGCTGTTTCAGTCTCGTTGTCACGGCGTTCCGGGCATGGGCGATGCAGAAGAACCTCGTGATATTCCACTCCTCGTCGGCAAGGTTTTCCTGAAGGATTTCAAGACCGTAGAGCTCGCCTGCCCTTTTCGATGCTATGGCGAGTTTCGACGGGTCGCCTTCGGCGGCGATCATTTTCGCGCTTCCGGCGGTATCGTAAGCCACTTCGGGCTTGAGCAGTTTGTGGGTGCTGAAGAAGTTCCTGCACTGGGCAAGCGCCTGGGGGTGCGAAAGCACTTTTCCGGCCTGTTCGACCGACGAGCCCTTGAGCCCGAGAAGGCAGTGCTCCACCTTGACGAATGTCTCGGCCACAATGGCGACCGGATGCTGCAGCAGCAGATCGTAATTGTGATGGATACTGCCCCCCAGAGAGTTTTCAATGGGAATGACCGCATAGTCCGCCAGGCGGTTTTCAACCGCGGCGAACACCTCGTCGAAGGTTTCGCAGGGTTTGGGTTTGCCAAGCCTGAGCGCGGCGATTTCGCTGTACGCTCCGGGTTCCCCCTGGTAGGCGATCATCCAGTTTGTCATTCTTTGTTCTTGTAGTTAACTTGCGGCAAAGCCGGTGCTTTTGTCTTTTCCTGAATGAATATACTTATACTAATATCGAAAACGGGGATATTCCCGGAAATTTAAATCAGCGATTTTTCATCATGTCCGGACACAGTAAATGGGCTACCATCAAAAGAAAAAAAGCCGCTACCGACCAGAAAAGAGGCAATCTGTTTACCAAGCTGGTAAAGGAGATCACCATTGCCTCAAGAATGGGGGGCGGTGATCCTTCCGGAAACCCGAGACTGCGGCTGGCTATCGATACGGCACGGGCCAACTCCATGCCGATGGACAACATACAGCGGGCGATCAAGAAAGGGACAGGCGAGCTCGAAGGTGCAAGTTACGACGAGATCACCTACGAAGGTTACGGTCCGGCAGGTATCGCGCTGATCGTTGAAACTGCAACCGACAACCGTAATCGCACGGTTGCTGAAATTCGCCACATCATGAGCCGCAACAACGGCTCTCTCGGCGAGAGCGGCAGTGTCGGCTGGATGTTCCAGCGCAAGGGTTCCATCGATGTGCCGAAAAACGCTATCGGTGAGGAGGCGTTGATGGAGCTGTTGCTTGACGCAGGTCTTGATGACCTCGATACCGATGATGAAGCCTACTACACGGTGCTTACCGACATCCGCGATCTGGAAACCGCGAAAAAGGCGCTTGATGATGCAGGTATTGCCTACGAAAACGCCAGGGTCGATCTCGTTCCGGAAAACTGCATCGAGCTCGAAGCCGACGATGCGGAAAAGGTCATCAGGCTGATCGACGCGCTCGAGAACAACGATGATGTGCAGGCGGTCTACACCAACATGGAAATCAGTGAAAAGGCCATGAACAGTTTAAACGGATAGGTGCCGATGGTCGTGCTTGGGATTGATCCCGGAAGTATCTGTACAGGGTACGGGTTGATCCGCAAGGACCGAGACGGTTTTCATGTGCTTGACAGCGGCGTGATCCGCATGAGCCGCAGGAAAAGCCATGCCGAGCGGATTGGACAGGTATACCGGGAACTCGAAACGGTCATCGACGCCTGCAGGCCGACCTGTGCCGTGCTTGAAACCGTGTTTTTAAGCCGAAATGTCCAGTCGGCTCTCAAGCTCGGCCAGGTGAGGGGAGCGGTGATAGCCCTCTGCGCGAACCGGGGTCTTGAACTGACGGAATACGCACCCAGGGAGGTGAAGGCTGCCGTTACCGGAAGAGGCGCGGCCAGCAAGGAGCAGGTCGCCGGCATGGTGAACCGCATGCTGCAGGTCGCTGAAAACCCGGAAACCTACGATGTCACCGATGCACTCGGCCTTGCGCTGTGCTACATCCTGAAATCCGGAAACGGAAGCGTTCCGTCGCAGCGGACTACCGGAAAGAGAAAGAGCTGGGCGCAGTTTGTCGAATCCCGTCCGGATATGATTGTCCATTAACCAAACCATACCGCTTGTGGAAGGACATATCTTCAATCTGCCGAATTTTCTCAGTCTCCTGAGAATCATTCTGATTCCCTGGTTTCTGTATTTCTACCATTCCGGAAACTTCACGGTAGCCATCGTTCTCATGATCATCGCGGTGCTCAGCGACTGGTTTGACGGACGTGCTGCCCGCTGGACCAACGAGGTGTCCGAAATGGGCAAGATTCTCGATCCCCTTGCCGACAAGCTCTGTCTGGCAAGTGCGGCTCTGTACTTTCTCTGGATCGGAAAGCTGCCGCTCTGGTTCGTGCTGTTCGCCATTCTGCGCGATGTACTGATTTTTTCTGGTGCCGCCTATATCCGCTACCGGCACAGCGTGCTCACCACATCGCTCTGGCCCGGCAAGTGGGCAGTGGGGTTCGTTTCGATGATGTTCATTACCATGGTCTGGCCCCATCCTTTTTTCAACCGTTACCATCTTCAGGAGTTTTTCATGTATCTCTCGGTGCTCATGCTTTTCTACTCATTTGTCGAATACTGCGTGAGGTTCTACAGGATACAGAAAGGTGGCGGTGACATGCAGGCATGAACGCCGAGCCCCCGGGCAACGATTTTTCCACCTGTCAACAGGTCCCCTCATGAAAACGCCTACGCTTCTTTTTTTTCTGCTGTTTCTGATGCTGCCGGGTTTTCCCGTCCCATCCCTTGCTGCCAACGGCGGCGTCGAGGCTCTGATGATAAACGCCTGGATGAAATATCGAAAAGGGGATTTCTCCGCTGCAGCGGATGTTTATACCAGGGTGCTGAAAAGCAACCCCCGTCTTGCCGGGGCATATAACAACCGGGGACTCTGCAGGGCTGCTTCCGGGGATGCAAGCGGTGCTATCGCCGATTACAACAGGGCGCTGAAGATCGATCCTTCCATGGCGGCAGCATACAACAATCGGGGTCTTGCAAGAGCGAAAACCGGCAGGCATCGTGAAGCCATGCAGGATTACGGCGAAGCCCTCCGGATCAACGCAATGCTTCCGGAAGTGTACAACAATCTCGGGATGACGAAAAAGGCGCTTGGGGATCCTCACGGAGCGCTTGACGATTTCAACAGCGCGATCGCCATCAAGCCTTTCTATCCCGAAGCCCTTTTCAACCGGGGTCTTGTCCATCAGCAGCTTTCCGTGCACAAGGCCGCCATAAAGGACTTTACAAAGGTTATCGAGTTCAGACCGGGCTACGCGGAGCCCTATTATCACAGGGGGGTTTCGAGAGCGCTCACCAGGGACGGCAAGGGTGCGCTCGGGGATTTCTCAAAGGCGTTGTCGTTCAGCCCGCAGTATCCCGAAGCCCTTGCAGCAAGAGGTCTTGCAAGAATCAGGATCCGCGATTACAGTGGCGCCCTTGAAGATTTGACCCGGGTCATCGGCATGCAGCCCGCCAATGCCGAACTCTATTACCGGCGTGCACTGGCCAGGGTCAAGCTCCTGGATTATGCCGGCGCAGAAGCCGATTGTTCGGCAGCACTGCAAAGAAACAAAGGGTACGCCGAAGCGTATTTTCTCAGGGGAATTGTACGGGGAGAACAGGGTAACCGAGACGGCATGCTTGCCGATCTGAAAAAGGCCGCAGGTGCGGGTTACGAGCCCGCCGGGAAACTGCTCAGGAAAGAGCGCGGCAGGTAGCCGTTTTCAATCGGGCACAGCAGCAGAAAAGCCGGAAGAGATGGCGGGGGCTCTTTCCGGCTTGTTCCGTTGTTTCTCTTTCAGGTTGTTCAGAGCGCCTTGTGGCAGAACCACCAGTCGTAGCAGTCGTACTGAGAGGGGCGTTTTTTCGCGTCCTCGATGTTGTTTGCCGGCGGGATGATTACCCGGTCCTTCAGGAGGGTGTTTTCAGGCCAGTTCGCCGGTATTGCGACCTTGTTGCGGTCGGAAACCTGCAAAGCCTTGACGGCGCGAACGATTTCGTCGATGTTCCTTCCGATCTCCTGCGGGTAGTACAGGATCAGGCGCACCTTGCCTTCAGGATCACCCACAAAGACCGCACGCACGGTGTTCGAGCCCTTTCCGGGATGGAGCATGCCGAGATGCATGGCAATTCGGTCGTTTGCGGCCACGATCGGGAAGGTTATGTCGATGTCAAGGTTATCCTTGATCCACTCGACCCATTTGATGTGGGAGAACACCTGGTCAACCGACATGCCGACCAGCCTGCATCCGAGCTTGTTGAAATCCCCGATCCGCTCCTGGAAAGCATGGAACTCCGTGGTGCAGACCGGCGTGTAGTCGGCCGGATGGCTGAAGAGTACGAACCACGAGCCCTTGAGATCACCCGGGATGTTCATCGGCCCGTGTGTGGTCTGCACCTTCATTTCCGGAAAGCTGTCGCCGAGTAACGGCATGCCGGTTTCGCTGTAGTAGAACTGGTCTTCAAAATGTTCTGTCATGATATATCCCCCTTGTTTGATGATTTTACCGGTCTGTGTTTGCGTTACAGCGAGTATAATAGATATTATTCTTAAATAAGAGTAAATCCTTTTTAAGTTTTTTTAAATTCATGAATTCCTATCCGTCAAAAACGGTTATAGTTATATATTGTTAATGTGATGAAAAATGTCCTGTTTTACCGGAGACGGTCGAGACCGGACCGAACACTGTTCTGCAGGAGGTTATCGTATGGCCAGCATCAAGGTGGCTGAAGCCGCTCCGTGGGATTTTATCGGGGAGTGCAGGAGGCACGGCCTGAAAGTTACGCCGCAGCGCATGGCGATCTACTCTGCACTGAAGGGGTGCGTCGAACACCCGTCTGCGGATTTCGTGTACCGTCAGGTAAAAAAGGAGTTTCCCGGCATCTCTTTCGAGACCGTGAACCGCACCCTGCTCACCTTTGCGGCAATTGGCCTCATTTCCGTCGTTGAGTCCACCTCAGGTGTGCGCCGGTTCGATCCCGACATGAAGAGCCACCACCACCTCCACTGCATCAGGTGCGGCAGGATCATCGACATCCGGGATGAAGGGTTTGACACCATCGACGTGCCGGGGCAGCTTTCCGAAATGTACCGGATCGTCGGCAAGCGTGTGGTGCTGCACATGATCTGCCCTGACTGCCTTACACCCGAATCCTCCTTGCCGGAAACGGTTCAGGGCTGAGCCGGTTCCGGGTCCTGCTGGCGGATCAGGTGTTTCAGTCTTTCATGCACCGTACGGATAGCCCCATCGTCTTGCTGCTGCTGACGCGATACACAGCCGAATAGCTGTTGTACATCTGCCGGTACCAGGCCGAATATCCGCTGTTTTCCGTGGAAGTCCAGAAGTTGCCGTTCGAGCCGATCAGGGAAAATGTGCCGTTGCTGCTGCGGTACCCGGCGGGAAGAGCCGTGAAGCCCGTACTGTTGTCGGCTCCTGTCAGTGGCTCCCTCCACAGTACCGTTGATTTCAGTTTCGTAGCCGATGCCTTTTCTCCTCCGGTCGCATCGACCAGTTCCTGCCATTCGGCGTCCGAGGGGATGTGCCATCCTGCAGGAGCAAGCCCCCTCGGGTCGTTCACCGCAAACCAGTTGTACAGCTTTCCATAGGTGACGCCATTGCCGCTGTCGTTGGCGTACCAGCACCATGCACCGGTGGTCAGGCGCTGCCAGGCCCCTGCGTCCTGCACCTGGGGAATCTCCTCCCCGTTGCGGTAATGGGTGACGGCAAGGTTTTCCGCCATCCAGACCTGTTTGCCGACCGTCACGCTCCGCTGTACTGTTCCGGAGGTGTTTGATGCGGAGGATGCCTGCAGGGGGGGCATCAGGATTGCAAGAACGAGTAAAACCCCTGCGGCAAAGGTTAATTTGTGGGTTCTTTTCATTATGTTACAGTATTTATTTATTCTTGCGGGTGTCCGGGTAGGGCATTCCCGTGCTCTGATTTGTCTTTGTGGAAACGCAAAAGACCTATTTTTGGTTTCTCGACCGAGCCGTGTTCCGGCTTCAGGAATCCTGGCGGAGCAGCCGGAGCATTTCACTATAAACACTATCCAGCGTGGCAAGACAGCGTCATAATCGCAAACCCGGAATTTCCGGAAAAAAGAATAGCCGCCCGGCGTCCCGACAGAGTGGTGAACGGGTTCGTCCCAATGACCATATCCTTATCAATGAATTTCTGTTCAAGCGTGGCGAAAGCTCTCTTGCGGCTGAAATCGTGAACTTTCTTGCCGATCACGAAGGCGAACGGTTCCGGTCGGTCGAACTTGCCAGGGAGATGGGGTACACGGAGTCCCGTCAGCTTCCGGGTTTCTGGTATGTGCTGCACAAGCTGCAGGAGGACGGGACACTCGACAAGGACTCCAACCGCTGCTACGGCATGCAGTGTCTTGAGCCGGCAACATACGAGGATGTGCTTGAACAGACCCGGACGTTTCCCGCACCGGACAAGGAGCGTTTCAAGGTTGACCAGACCTATGCAGGCAGGCTTTCCACCCATCCGAACGGTTATGGTTTCATCGATGTCGACGGTTTCGATGATGACATCTTCATCAAGGCAGGCGACCTGAATTCCGCCATTCACGGTGACGAAGTCGAGGTTGTCGTCACCACGGTTCCGGAAACCTATGCATCCAAGTCCACGCCGCATCAGCGGTGCGAGGGCGTCGTTGTGCAGGTGGTGAACCGGAAAATGACAGCCATCGTCGGAACGCTTGTTCGCGCGAACCGGAAGTTCACTCTCAAGGCCGACGAGCGCAAGCTGCTGCCCGAGATCATGGTGCCGGTCAAGCAGGCTGCAGGCGCCAAGGATGGACAGAAAGTGCTTGTCGGAGATCTCGATTTCCGCAAGCCGGGCATCATCCAGGCAAGGGTGCTTGAAATTCTCGGTGCGGCAGGCGAGTCACAGGTTGAAGTCAGCGCCATTGCCCGAAATCATGGCATTGACGAAACCTTTGACGAAGCAATTGTCAGTCATGCTGCGTCCATCGGGGAGGGCATTACCGAAGAGGATCTCAGGGATCGTCTCGACATGCGCGACAAAACCGTCTTCACCATCGACCCCGTCGATGCGAAGGACTTCGACGATGCCCTCTCGGTCGAGCCGCTCGAAAAGGGTCTGTACCGTATAGGCGTGCACATCGCCGATGTTTCGCACTATGTGCCCGAGAACTCTCTGCTCGACCGCGAAGCCATGAAGCGTGCAACTTCGGTCTATCTTGTCGACCGGGTTATTCCCATGCTGCCTTCAAGGCTTTCCGAACAGATTTGCAGTCTCAATCCCGGTGTGGACAGAATGGCGTTCAGCGTTTTCTTCACCATGACGGAACAGGGAGAGGTCAAGGGGCACGAGTTCCACAAAAGTGTCATTCATTCGAAACGGAGGTTCACCTACGAGGATGTGCAGAAGATTCTGCAGGAGGGCCAGGGGGATTTCTCCGCTGAACTGCAGCTTCTTGAAAAGCTCAGCGTGCAGCTTCGGGAGGAACGGTTCCGGCATGGCGGGCTTGATTTTGAAACCGAGGAGGTGCGCTTCAGACTCGGCAGCAAGGGCGAACCGGTGGAGGTGATCAAGAAGGAGCGGTTATCGAGCCATCGGCTTATCGAGGAGTTCATGCTGCTGGCCAATCGGAAAGTTGCCGAGTATCTCACGAAAACCTTCCGTGGGCGGAAGAAGACTGCACAGCCGGTTATCTACCGGGTGCATGACTCGCCCCAGCAGGAGCGGGTGCTCGTATTGTCGAACTTTGTGCGCAAGATCGGCTATTCGCTCAAGCTCAACCGGGACAAGAACGGTCCGGTGGTGACGGCCAAAGCGCTTCGCCAGCTTCTGCAGCAGGTGCACGGTACGAACGTGGAGTTTCTCGTCAACGAACTGGTGCTCCGCTGCATGTCGAAAGCCATTTATACCGACGAGAATACCGGCCATTACGGGCTGGGCTTCGAGCACTATACCCATTTTACCTCGCCGATTCGCCGTTACCCCGACCTTGTAGTGCACAGGCTGCTGTTCGAGTATGAGTACCTGCGCCGCAAGAAGAAGAAAATCAGCGACAAGCGACTTGTCGATCTCCATGAAAAGATCAGGCTTGTCAGCCGGATTTCCAACGAGCGGGAAAAAAGTGCGGTTGAAGCCGAACGGGAATCCATCAAGCTGAAACAGGTGGAATACATGGCGGGTCATCTCGGCAAGGTCTATCAGGGGGTGATTTCAGGAGCGACCGAATACGGCATTTACGTCAGGATGGTCGATTTTGCCATCGAAGGTCTCGTACACATGCGCAACCTTACCGACGATTATTACGAGTACGACGAAACCACCTATTCCCTCATCGGCAAACGCCGCAAGAAACGGCTGCAGATCGGCCAGCGGGTAAAGGTGAAGGTCCATACCGTCGATATGCAGCGGCGCACCATCGACCTTGTCATCGCATAGGCTTTTTCGATGCGCGGCAATGGCCTGATTCCGCGGAATCAGGCCATTGCCGCGATCTTCAGAAAATTTGTCATAAGCGAAATTCCTGTTGCGGTGTAGTCCTCCCGGACTGTCTCGAACTGTTCCATAAGGGTCTTGCTCCCGATTTTCTGCAGGTCGGGATCGAGCCTCGACCACTCCCTCAGCATTTCAGCAGTAAGTTCGAAATGGCACTGCAGTCCATAAGCTTTGGGCCCGACCCGGACAGCCTGGTTCCTGCAATGCCTGCCGACGCCGAGCACCCTCATCGATTCTGTTATGTCCACGGTTTCCCCGTGCAGCTGGAACACACGGAACGATTCCGGCATATTCCGGAACAACGGATCTTTTTTCCCTTCGCCGGTAAGTTCCATGCAGAATGGCCTGCCTTCAGGGTCGAAAAAGCCGATCTCCCTTACAGGACTTGCCATAACCAGGCCGCCGACGGCTTTGACCATTACTTGCAGCCCGAGGCATATGCCGAGGCAGGGCATTCCGGCCTGCAGGGCTCGCCCGGCCATGTCGAGCTCCATTCGCATGGCAGGAGTGTCGTCGTCAGCGCTTTGCGGCCCTCCGAGGATGACCAGAGCGTCGCAGGCAAGCGGATCGGGAATCGTCTCGCCTCGCGAAATATCGCACACCGTATATGCGACGCAGTGCCTTTCGAGAACAGGCTCCAGCAGTCCCGGACCCTCTCTGGCAATGTTCTTGACGATCAGGATGCGTTTACCCATCGATAACGTTGTTTTCGAGCATAGTCTTTATAGCGCCGGAGGTATCGTTGAATGTCTGCCAAAGCACGGCAAGCCAGCGGTCGTTGCCCGGCCATCTGCCTTTTCTGGTGGATTCGTTTATATAACGGGTCAGAATATACAAGCGGTTCGCTCCGCAGCTTCCCGAAGAGCCTTTCAGAGTATGGATGAGCATATCGACGCTCTTTATATCGCCTGAAGAGACTGCAGAGCCGAGTCTCTCCAGGATTTCCTGCGTATCGTTAATATAGAGCCGCAGGATGCTCGTGACCAGCTCGTTGCCGCCTGTTTCAATCAGGCTGCTGATGATCGACCGGTCAAGGATTTTTTCCCCGGCGATAGTTTCCCAGAAGTTTTTCTCTTCAGGCACCTTCCGGATCTCGTTCTGCCCGAGGCTGTCCGGGTCGTTTCTGCTGGTAAGCCAGGCGGTTATCACCGATATCAGTTCATCCCTGAATACCGGTTTGCCGATATGATGGTTCATCCCTGCCGCCTTCGATCTGGCGATGTTTTCGGTATCGGTATTGCCGGTGATCGCGATGATCGGGATGGTATCGAACTTTCTGAATCGCCTGAACCGGTCTCCCTTGCGTATTTCGCGTGCTGCCTGCAGGCCGTTCATGACCGGCATTTCCATATCCATAATGATGAGATCGTAGTCCTGCAGTTCGAGACGTTCCAGAGCGACTTCGCCGTTTTCGGCCTGTCCGGTCAGGCAGCCGTAGTGCTCCAGAATCATGCTCATGAATTTCCGGCTCGTCTCGTTGTCGTCAACAAGCAGTATCCGGCATCCGGACAGGCACTCTTCCTGCTCCATGGTGGCCTGTGTGGCTTCAGAGAAGAAATGCCGCTCGAATACCTTTTTGATATCGGCTCTCCGAACCGGCTTGGACAGAACGTCGTTCATACCGCAGCGGGTGGCTCTTGGCAGCGCATCGGCAAGTGTCAGCGCGGTAATGCCGATAACCGGTACCTGCATGTAGTGGGGTGCGAGCGACGGTTCGATATTCAGCGCCGAGCGTAACCGTTTAACCGCAAGATCTCCGTCCAGCGCCGGCATCTCGAAATCCATGAAAACCAGATCGTACCGTTTTTTCGAGAGCATTTCAAGCGCCTGCTGCCCATTTTCCGCCTGGTCCGACTGGCAATTCCATTCCGAGGTGTATTTCTGCAGCAGCATCCGGTTGCTTATCTGGTCGTCGACGATGAGAATTTTTTTCTGCTTGAGAATATCCTTCTTCAACTCCTCTACGGTCTTTGAAGTATATACCGGCAATCGGATAATGAATTCCGTCCAGTGTCCCTCCTGGGAGTCGCAGGTTATGGTGCCTCCGAACGATTCGATGACCCTCCGGCAGAACGAGAGACCCAATCCGTTGCCTCCGCTTTTTCCGTAGGTGTAGAAGCGGTCAAAAATCTTTTCCCGTTTTCCGGCAGGTACGCCGGGACCGTTGTCCCTTACCCGTATCGTGTTGAATTGGTGCCCCTTTTCCGAGGTGACGATGATATTGAATCCGGGCTTGTTCCTGTAATGAAGCGCGTTCTTCAGGAGATTGAACAGCACATAGATAAAGATGTCCTTGTCACCAAAAAAATCGAACGACACTGAGCTGTTTTCCTGAACGAGTTTCC